>ERZ773014.279-NODE-279-length-35141-cov-12.933620_pt1 | contig 35141 bp, 24 predicted proteins | sample MGYA00580841_ERZ773014 | MGnify/ENA primary metagenome ERZ773014 (study PRJEB29015, sample SAMEA2737989) | human oral metagenome | biome: human oral; feature: human-associated habitat; material: dental | place: China | collected 2067 ... | reverse complement strand
CGTCTCGGGGGGCGTATGCAATACGCCCCTACCCTACCGGCCGGAGGGGCTACTCCTAAGGATCGATTCGGATTCATTTTCATTCCTATCGTGTGTATCACTGCCCCCCGGCACCCACTCTCCCCTCCGCGAACCTGTTTTTCCCCTCCATGTCGTGACTGATCCGGACGTCGGAGTAGCCTTCGGCGGCGAGCAACGCAGCCGTCTCAGTCGATAGGGCCGCGTTGATCTCGAAGTAGAGCCATCCGCCGGGCGTGAGCCACTCGTGGGCGCGTCGGGCGATCGCTCTGTAGAACAGCAGGGGGTCGGCGTCGGGGACGAAGAGGGCCGCGTGCGGCTCATAGTCGAGCACATGGGGCGCCATGTCGCACTTCTCGCTCATTCGAACGTACGGCGGATTCGAGACGATGAGGTCGAACGGCCCGGGAAGCGTCAAATGCGGGTCGAAAAGATCTGCGCAGACGAATCGCACCTCCGCGCCGTTGCGCTCGGCGTTACCCTGCGCCGTGCGGATGGCCTCGGCGGAGAGGTCGAGGGCCATCACCTGCGGGTGGAGTAGCTGCCGGGAGAGCGTGATGGCAATGCACCCGCTGCCGGTGCCGATGTCGAGCACCCGCAGGGAGGGCGTCGCGCCGTGGCGTTGCACGATGCGCTCCACCAACTCGCCCGTCTCGGGGCGGGGGATGAGCACGGAGGGATTGACGGAGAAGGTCAGTCCGTGGAATGTGCATTCGCCGACGATGTATTGGATCGGCTCGTGCTGCTTTAACCGGCGCACGATCATTCGGACGGCTTCTCGCTGCTGTGGGTCGATCAGAGTATCTTTGGCCAGTATTTGTTGGGCCGGAGTGTAGCCCGTGACGTGCTCGATGACCCATCGGCTGATCGCGCGTGTCTCTTCGGGATCGTAAATGGCGGCTAATTGCTCGCGGAGGTAGGCTATTGTTTCGATCATTGAGAGTGGGAAAATGGATAATGAGGATCGGGCTGCAAATTTGGCAGTTCTTCTATCTTCTTTTCTTGCCTTGACGCAAGAAAAGGCCCCTTCCGGGGCTGGGAAGTAGGCCGACGTCCTCGATTGACCGGATATCCGGAAGGAGATGTTAGATACGCCGGTCTATTAAGTTCTTCTCTTATCTTCTTTTCTTGCCTTGACGCAAGAAAAGAAGCAAAAGAAAGTCAAGGCGTCAGGGACGCCGGCCAATTTTCCAACTCCCCGAAGGGGGCCGTCAGGGACGCCGGCCAATTTTCCAAGTCTCGGAAAGGACTATCAAGGACGGCGGCCAAACTTCCCCGCCCCCGGAAGGGGGCCGTCAGGGACGCCGGTCAATTTTCCAAGTCTCGAAAAGGACTATCAGAGACGGCGGCGAATAATTGAACAAATAAACACCTCAACAGGGCTTTAGCCCTCAACATTTCAACATCTATGTATAGCAAAAGTACAAACGAAGACGAACGTTTTATGCGTCGATGCCTGGCGTTGGCGCGATGTGGCGCGGGACGGACTGCGCCGAACCCGATGGTGGGTGCCGTGGTCGTGCACGAGGGGCGGATCATCGGCGAGGGCTATCACCGGGCCTTTGGTGGGCCTCATGCGGAGGTGCATGCTATCGCAGCCGTCCGCGATCGGGACTTGCTGCGCCGATCAACGCTCTACGTGACCCTCGAGCCTTGCTCGCACCACGGCAAGACGCCTCCCTGCGCCGACTTGATCCGTCGCTCGGGCATTCCACGTGTCGTCGTGGCCTGCGTAGACCCCTTTCCGAAGGTGGCAGGTCGCGGGATCGGCTTGTTGCGCGAGGCCGGCGTGGAGGTGGTGGTCGGCGTACTCGAGGCCGAGGCACGCCACATGAACCGGTTCTTCCTCACGGCCCAAACGGAGCACCGTCCGTACGTGATTCTCAAGTGGGCCGAGAGCGCCGACGGCTTTATCGACGCGCGGAGGCTCCACGCCGACCGCCCTCCGGTACGCCTCTCCGACGAGCGTAGCACGCGGGCCGTCCACAGCCTACGCGCCGAGGTGGCGAGTATCCTCGTGGGCGCCCGCACGGCACGGCTCGACGATCCGAGTCTCACGGTGCGCCACTGGTCGGGACCGTCGCCTGTGCGCCTCCTGCTCGATCGACACGGACAGGTGCCCCCCACGGCGCACCTCTTCGATGGCCGCGTGCCCACACTCCTCTTCACCTCGCCGAGTAACCCGACGACGCCGCCCAACGTCACGCGCATAGACGTAGACCCGACGCAGCCCGTCCTGCAGCAACTCCTCCAGGCGCTCCATGAGCGACAGATCCAGTCGCTCTTAGTCGAGGGCGGCGCGGAGTTGCACAGCCACTTCATCCGGGAAGGTCTCTGGGACGAGGCTCATGTGGAGACGGCGCCGATCCTGCTCCGCGACGGCGTGCGTGCGGCGGATTTGCACAGTCAGGGGGATGCCGTCCGCTGGAGTGACCGCACAGACAGCACGAAGCACCTGCTCACGGTGTTTTTTCACCGTAGGCAGGTGCTTTAAGGGCATGTAAAACGGAAAGACCACCCTCCATAGGCTTCGGCGCATCCCCTACGGCTTACCGGAGGATGGGGAATGGCTCATGACGATCAGCCCCAAGAGGGGCGTTTTTTTGATGGGGTAAAAAAGGGAACTCCCTGAAGAGGGGACCTCCACGGCTTAGTACCATTTCGTCACGTCGCGTGGGCTGGCGCTCTGATTGTACTTCAGATCGCGGAGCAGCGACGAATTGACGGCCACGGAGAAGGCGTACGACTTCCACGGCCCGACGGGGATGATGCTGGCGGACATCGTGAAGCAGTGCAAATTGCGGGTGATGGTGCACGTCATATGCGCGATCTTCTTGGCCTCAAAGTCATACGATCCGTTGAAGCTAATGTTCCAGTACTTCGTCGGTTTGATGTTGCCGCTGAAGCTCAGATTGTGACGAATCTGATAGTTGTACTCCAACTTTTGCGGGTTGAAGGAGCCGTAACCGAGGCTCATGTTGTAACTGAGGGAGAAGCTCCAAGGCACCGTGGCGTTATAGTAGCCGTCGGCGTCGTATTCACCCGTATCGTCCTTCTTAGCCTGGCGCAGACGGGTGCCGCGAGCCGGTTTCTCGTCGGTGGAGTTGGTCTCGTCGGCATTTTCGTCGCTTCCACGCTCCTTCTGCTTGCTCTTCTCGTCGTCTTTATCGCCTTTCCGCGAGAAGAGCTTCTTAAACGTGTCGTTGGTGAACGTATAAGAGAAGGCGGTACCGGTCGAGCGGAGTCGCCCGAGGCCTTTCCCCATCTGCCAGCGGGGTTTGTCGATGCGGTAAGGCACTCCCGTGGCGGCGTCGTAGCCATAGGTGTAGGTGTCGAAGACTCCCGAGAGCTGCAAGGGGAAGCTGCCGAGCTTGAGACGAAGATCCACCGACAGATCGCTCCATCGGAAGGAGTCGGCGGCCGTATTGTAGTTGATCCGTAAGGTGAGGCGATCGATGAGGCTGACTTTTTTGATGCCGGATGAGTCGGCGTTGGATCGCACCTTCATTTCCACATTGTTGTCTACCGCTAACGAGATCCCGCCCTGTCTTCCGCGCCCCGGAACGCCGAACATTTGGCCTTCGTAAGGGGAATAATAGCCCGTCACGGTGCGCCCCGAGCGGTCGGTGTAGGAATATGGCTCGTAGTAACCGTAGTTCGCGGCGCCGAAGTCGGGCGCCATGTTGTAGGATGCCGAAAGCGCCATGCTGTGACGGATCATCTGCACCTTATCGCCGAAGATTTTCCACGGTTTGAAGAATCCGTAAACGGTAGTTGAGGCTGAGATGGCGGCGCGATAATCATAGACGCGATAGAAGCCGTAAGCCGTGTCGACGGGCTGGAGTCCGCCGCGTGCGGTGTCGAAGCGCTGATGGACTTTGTTTGTGTACCAGCGCTCGGTGTAGCTTGCCGAGGGCGTGATGTTGAGAAATCCGAACTGATAAGTGGCGCTCACGGGGATGTTATGTTGCATCCCATGCTGCCAGTCGTGTAGGAAGTTCTTTTTGAGGAACGTATTTTCTTTCGCTGTGATCGAGTTGCGGAAGTAGCCAGAATACGAGATGGAGATCTTCTCATACCATCGCTCGCGGCCCACCGCATGTTTGCGCTTGAGCGGATAGATGCTACTCATGGAGACCGTCATGTCGGGGAGAGTCAAACTGACCGAGGAATCCTGCGATCGCTGGTTGATATTCATCGTAGCCGACACGGTAAGGGGATTGTTGGGGAAGCGTTGTGAGATACTGATGCTCGAACCCTTATTGTTGTTCGTTCCATCTGGTGTATAGAGCGTGTTGAGCTGATTGTAGTTGTAGCTACTTGTCGTAAAGTTCACGCCAGCCGAGAAGGTGCGATAGGGATTTGCTTTCGGATCCTGGGCATGGGTCCAGGCGATCTTGAAGTCCTTCGAGACGCTGTAATCAGGGAGTCCGCGGTCGCCGAGCTTGGTTACCAGATAGGATGCGTCGAAATTCCCGGAGTAGCGGTAGCGTTTTTTGTAGGCTGAACGTGCTGCCACGCCCCAGGAGCCCTTGGTGTAGATCTCTCCGGTAAGCGCCAGATCGAAATAGTCGCTCACCGCGAGGTAATAGCCACCATTCCGGAGGTTGAAGCCCCGCGCCATCTCGTCTCCGTAAGTTGGCGCAATGATGCCTGAGGAATATTTGTCGGTGAAGGGGAAAAACGCAAACGGAAGCCCGATGGGATAGAGCGGCACGTCTTCTATCACAAGGTAGGCAGGCCCGGTGACGATGTCTTTTCCGGGTCGCACCTTGGCGCGAGTCATGCGGATGTAAAAGTGAGGATGGTCGTGCTCGTCGCAGGTGGTATATCTGCCGTCCGCGACATTCATCACATTGTCGGACATCTTTTTTGTGGCTTCCGCCATGAGGTATCCTTCGCCCTGCTTCGTGAGGACGTCGGCCGCGAAGGCCTTTCGTGTGCGGAAGTTGTATCGCATGGTCCGGGCCTCGATCTGCTGTTCGCCCTCTATGAAAAGGGGGTAGCCGAACTCCTTCCCCACGGTGTCGAGTGCGTAAGTGGCGTACACGATGCTGCTGTCCATGCTCATTTCTATGCGTTCGGACTGCAATTCGATGTCGCGATACTTGACGTTGCCCTCGCCGAAGAGGTAGGCCATGTTGTTCCCCGTCATAATGATCGAATCGGAGGCCTGATAGGTGACTGGCGCCTCGAGCATGCTCTTCCGGCGCCGCGCCGTGTCCTTCCGTGCCGTGTCGATGGCCGTGGCAAGACGCTGGGGAGTCATTTCCGAGCTATTGATGGGCGCAGCGCTCTGCGGGGAACTCATTTTTGAGCTATCGATGACCGTGGTGAGTCGCTGGGAAATCCTTTCCGTGCTATCGATGGGCACAGCGCTCTGCGGAGAGGGCATTTTTGAGCTATCGATGACCGTGGTGAGTCGCTGGGAAATCTTTCCCGTGCTATCGATGGGCTGAATGTTTTGCGGGGAGGTCTTTTCCGACGCAGTCGTGTCCGCGGCCGAACGCGTGGCGTTCATTTTTGAGGGGTCGATAAGCGCAGCGCTTCGCACGGAGCTCATTTCCGAAACGCTCCTATCCGCAGCGAAAAGCGGGGAGATCATTTTCGACGTACCCGTATTTGCGGCTGGGTGCCGCGAGGTCATCTGCGCCGCATGAAGGGGCAGACGGGCTCGTACGCCGCAACAAAACAGGAGGGCGCACAGGAGGCAGGCTATCTTTAGAGGAAGAGTTCGCACCACGCATCAAATCGTTTCACGTCTTCCTGGCCATACGCGGCGAGCCCTTGCCTGATCTTCTCGATCGGCTTCTCACGCTCGAGCTTCGTTTTACTGTAAAACTTATCGGCAAAGCAGATCAACTGTTCCTCAAGGCTTACGGGCAGCATGTCGTGGGGAGGGATGGGCAGGTTACGTGCCTCAATCATCGCGCGAGAGAGTCCCGCGCCGGTGTGACGCTCACAGACGAGCGCGTGACGGGGATAGCCCAAGGAGCGCATCAGTTCAGCCCCCAGCCAACCGTGGCAGATGTAGGGCGAAGTGCCATGACAATCTATCTCAGGCGCATCGCAGAGGTAGATGCCTATGTCGTGCAGCATGGCTGCCTCACTGACAAACGTGCGATCGAGCTCCAGCTCCGGGTGAGCCTCTGCCAGCGCCAGCGCTTTGTCGCGCACGCTGCGGCTGTGGCTTACTAAGATCTGATAAGCCCGTGAGCCGGGTTGATAATAGGCTGAGAGGATGGCTAATGGGTTCATTGCGATGAGGTGGGTTGTTGGTGAATAATTCGTCTTCTGATGGGGCGCAAAAATAAGCCCAAATCGTTCATCGGAACTTTAGGCGGCGATTCGTGGGGAAACGGTACGGCGCAGGGAGCTGTCGGAGGGGGCGGCTGGGGGTACTATCCGGCGAGCCTATTTTTGCCGCCCGATTCATTTTACGATTATCATTCATCCGTAATCCCCTACCCTTTATGATCAAACCCCTCCTCCCGCTGTTCATCAGCCTCTCGTGCCTCTTCGGACACTTCGCCGCATCGGCCCAGACCGACCCGGACGACTCGCTGGCCATATATAATAGGTATAGTCCGCCCACGCTGGGCAACGAGCGACTCGACACCCTCCTCCCCCTCTTGCAAGGCCGACGCGTGGCACTGGCCGTCAATCAGACCTCCGTCGTGGGCCCACGGCAGACACACCTCCTCGACACGCTCCTCGCGCTGGGGGTCGATGTGCGCAAGGTCTTCACGCCGGAGCACGGCTTTCGCGGCGCCGAGGATGCTGGCGCACGGGTGACTGACAGTCGCCACCCCGAGCGCAACATCCCCATCGTGTCGCTCTTCGGCCGCACGCTCCGCCCGACCATGGCCCAGATGAGCGACATCGACGTGGTGGTCTTTGACATCCAAGACGTCGGCGCAAGGTTCTACACGTACATCAGTACGATGCACTATCTGATGGAGGCTTGCGCCACGAGCCGCCGCACGTTCATCGTCCTCGATCGGCCCAACCCGAACGACTTCGTCGATGGCCCCGTCCGACGGCCGCGTTACCGATCGTTTGTCGGCATGCACCCCATCCCCATTCTCCACGGCCTGACGATCGGCGAGTTGGCCTTGATGATCAATGGCGAGGGGTGGCTGCAGGGCGGCGCACGCTGTCAGCTGACGGTCATCCCCATGACGGGTTGGCGGCACGGAGACGCTTTCAGTCTGCCTGTCAAGCCGTCGCCCAACCTGCCCAATCAGCAGGCGGTGCGCCTCTATCCGTCGCTCTGTTTCTTCGAGGGCACGTGTATGAGTGTCGGCCGGGGCACACGGTTCCCCTTCCAAGTCGTGGGTTATCCCGCACAGCGGGCCGGGCGCTTCACCTTCACGCCGGAGCCTATCCGCGGCATGGACTCCGCGCCACTCTATCGCGGGCGCACCTGCTATGGCGACGACCTGCGGGAGCTCCCCTTCGAGGGTGGCCTCACGCTGCGGTTCCTCTTGGACTTCTACGCCCGTATGGGTCGCGATGCGAAAACCTTTTTCAACCGCTCCGCCATGTTCGACCTCATCGCAGGCACCGACGAGCTACGCCGCCAAATCACCTCCGGCCTCTCCGAAGACCGCATCCGCTCCTCCTGGCAGGCCGACCTGGATCGTTATCGCCTCATGCGACGCAAATACCTGCTCTACCCCGACACGCGGCCGGAGACGCACCTGTCCGAAGGGCGCAACGCGGAATAGGCTCTATCGTCGCACAACTCCGTCGCTCGGAAATACTGTATTTCCAGGCCATGCAAACTTGCGACAGCCAGAAATAATGTATTTCGAGGCCATGCAAGCCTGCGACAGCCAGAAATAATGTATTTCGAGGCCATGCAAGCCTGCGGCGGCCAGAAATAATGTATTTCGGGCATTGTAAAATCTGCAACGGCCAGAAATAGTGTATTTCCAAGCCATGCAACAACGAAACGTCCCGCCGACGAGTGAGGAGAAATAGGCTCCTTTTGCTCATCGGCGGGACGTTTTTCTGTGGCACGAGGTGCTATTCGCGCTTCTTCCGACGCGGCTTCTTGCGGCGGTGCTTGCGGCGATAGACGATGTAGCCGGAAAGGACTACAAGGAACATCAGCAGTCCGCCGAGGAAGATGTAGAAGTCCGTGAAGGCGAAGAGGAACGAGCGATAAAGTCGGCCGACGTGCAACTCGAGGCAGAAGTGCCAGAACGATATGCGACCGTCCCGCGCGAAGACCTTGGGCATGGACTCGAACGGCATATCGGGGTTGTTGGCAAGGCGAGCGCCGCGACCGTAATCGAAGACGACCGGCCCCTGCGCAAAGTCGGCCGAGAAGCCGCTCACGGGGTTGCCAAACGTGGGCCGTCCACCGCCACCGCGCGGACCGTAGCCCCCCATCTCGTCGAGCGGGAGGCCCGTGTCATAATCGGTCACACTGCCGTCGGATAAGTCCCAGCCATAGATCCCGCTGAACGAGCCGACTACCCACTGGTTGGGGCCCGTCTGCTGCCAGACATTGAGGCCCATGACGCTCACCGGAGGCGTGTTGTCCAGTTTCTTGGGCTGCTCGCCAAACGCGGGGAAAGCGTAGATGCCAGACGAGGCGGCCAGCAGCCACCGACGCCCCTCCATGTCGTAGCGCAAGCGGCGCAGGCGGTCGTGCCACGGGTTGTCGCTCTGGAGCGTGCTGCCCGGCACGGGCTTCACTTGCGTGCGCGCAATGGGGATGAGCAGCGGCGGACGGAGGAACATGCCCGTGACGACGATCAGCAGTAACAGGACGATAAAAAGGCTCCCCAGCCGGTTGTGCCACACGAAGGAGAACGTCCACGTGCGACGCAAGGGCAGCGCGGGGTCGCCGCGCTTCTTACGCAACCGGATCGGGATTTCGAAGAGGGTCACGACGAGGCCCGTGAGGCAGAGCACAACGACGATGATCCCCACCACATCGATCAACAGTCGGCCGGGCAAACCGAACAAGTCGCCGCTGTGCGTCACCCAGATCGTCTTGAAGAGCGAGACGCGCGGATCGTAGTCGTCGGGCGTGGGTAACGGTTGGGCGGTGAAGCGGGTGTAGGGCGCTGCGGCGGCGTACACGTTCGAGCGGGTGACTACGTAGAGCTTATCGCCCACGGACAGCACGTCCGTCAGCGCCTCGTCGTCCGTCAGCGCACCCTCCACCTCGCGCCACCGGTAGGCGGTGCGGTCGAAGCGGTAGAGCCTATAGGTGGAGATGGCGAAGAGCTGACCGTCAGAGGTGGCAGCGACGGCGCGGATGTTCCGGTTGTCGGTGCCGGGACGCATACCGTCCATGCAGGGCCGGAGGCCGCGGCAGAAGGTGTCGGCCACCCAGATGCCATTGCTACCGTAAAGCATGACGCTGTCCGGCCCCACACGTAAGGTGCCGACCACGGCGCCGTTGTTCCAATTCTCGTATACGTATTGCTGCGGCAGCCATCGGCGCGGCAAGTCCCAACGCGTGATGGCGGTGCGATGGTTGAGGAAGACGCCCGAGAGTGCGAAGGCCAGAATAAAGAAGGTGAGGACAAGCCCCACCCACTTATGGAGACGCCGCCAGGTGCGCGCTTTCTCTTTGCGCCGTGGCGGCGTCTTACTATTTGGAAAAGACATCGATTCTATACAGGGGGGCTACTTCGATTCCGATTTCGACATCGACTTTGACTTCAGGTTACGGCTGCCATCCGGCTGATAGGCGTAGCGGAAGGTGATGTAACCACTCTTCTTCTCGGCGTTGTGGAAGCTCTCGAAAATCACCTTGACATACTTCCCGTCGGCCGTACGAACGACGAAGACGTGATCGTTGAGGGTGTACGTCGGGGGCGGACCCGAGAAGCGGACGGCCTTATTGAGCGCCACGTTGCCAGACGTCTTGCTCGTCGTCACCTTACCATTGGCAAAGCCGTTCATGGTGATCTCCACATCCGTCACGTAGCCATCGGCGGGCGCTTCAGCCACGTCGGAGAAGTTCGCCTTGTCCGTCTCTACGGCGCCGCCCTTGCCTTTGCCCGAAAGGCCACTGTTGGTGCGCATATAGAAACGGTTGAAGGCGATGTCCCAGTCGGTGCGTGTCGCACGATTCTCTTCCGTCACGCCTGACACTTCGGCGCCAGTGGCAAAGGAGAAGTAGACCCAGTCTTTGGGGTCACCAGCCGGAGACGTGGCGCGGCTCTGTGTGTGACGCTTCACGTCGAGGCCTTCGGTTTTCGGTTCGGGGTTGTCGCTGCCGCAGCTGGCCAGCGTAGCGGAGATGGCACAGACGACCAAGATGGCTCCGCAGGAAATTCTTTTGATACTGTTCATTGGGGTGTTGGGTTATGGGTTAATGATTAGTGATTACTTCTTCACGGCCACGATGGCCACGGCGTTGATGTTCTCCATGTGGCGGCGGAAGGTGTCGCGCATGGTGAGGATACGCTCGCGCGCCTCAGCATGGGTGAGGATGTTGAACCAGATCTTGACGGCTCGCAGTAGTCCTTCGTCGTCAATGACGCGCTGCGCCTCGAGTAGGTGCATGGGGTTCGTCTCCACACGTACGATCTCAAAGCCATTGGCCACGAGCAAGTCGCTCCATTCGGCGGCGGTGAGTGGGCGTGCATTGACGTTGATCACGGACGAGAGGTCGCGCAGGATGGTGCGCTTCGTTTCGTCGCTGACGTCGTCGGGCGTAAGGCCCATCTCATGGATGCCGTAGAGTCCGCCGGGCTTGAGCAGCCGGTAAGCCTCGCTGACGATGGCCGCCTTCTGACGCTCGTTTTGCATCGTAAGCATGGCCTCGCCATAGACCTTATCGGCCGAGGCATCGGGCAGGCCTGAATGGGCTGCATCGCCGATGATGATGCGGCGGTCGGGGCCGTCGATTGTCCGACGCAGCTCGGCGGCTGCAGCCTCGTCCATCTCGACGCCGATGTAAGAGTGTGGCTTGCGTTTCAGGGCCAGCTCAGCGGTGAAGCCCAGCCCGGGGGCAAACTCTACGATGTCGTCGCTTGATGTGATGTTGAGGCTATCGATCAGCTTTTCGGTCAACTCTTTTCCGCCGGGGCGCAGGACACGCTTACCCATGGCGGCCAGTACCCAGTGACCTTGCTGGGTGCTTGCGGGATTCTTCTTTTCGTTCATAGTGGTAGGATTAAATGATGTCGGAGACTTGTTAGGTGTCCCCTCAAATTGAGAAATGCAGCGCCCCGAACACGCTTCGGCCGGGGCCTGTGTAGGTGTTGAAATTGATGATACCGGCGTGGTAGTCGAAGAGGTTATCCACGCCGAGGGTGACGCGAAGCTGCCGCGTGGGACGCCACGCAGCCGTAGCGTTCCAAAGGCTATACGAGGGTGAGCGCGACTCATAATAAGACTCCACTTCCTTGCCGTTCACCTCTACGCGACCGAGCACATCGTAACGCTTGCCACCGAGGAGCGAGCCGCCGAGGTTCAGCGTGAAATGCTGCCGACCGAGGGTGAAGGCGTACTCCGCGCGGATGTTGCCCGAGAGGCGACTGTAAGCCGTCAGCTGCACGCCGTCCGTACGCTTGGGGAAGAGGCAGTTGGCCGAGAGATGCAGGAAAAGGCCCGACACGCCGGGGTTGATGCGCACATTGGCGTAGGCGCCGGAGAGCGTGGCGGAGGAGACGTTGCGATAGTGCAGCTCCTTCTGATTGTTCGTCCAGAGGCCCTCGATCTTATCGGAAAAGAAGTTCACGTAGCCCGTGGCCATGGCGTAGACGTACTCCGAAACATACTCGGCGGAGAGCGAGAGATATTGGTTGCGCTCGGGGCGCAGGTTCTCGTTGCCGTAGATCATGAACATGCCGAGGTGATCCCAATTCATGTAAAGCTCCTTGAGGGTGGGCGAACGATAGCCAGCGGCATAATTGAAGCGGAGCGTGAGGGGGAAAAGGCGCCAGACCGCCGCCAACTTCGGCGCTACGTTGGCGCCATAGGCGTTGTGATAATCCAGGCGCAAACCCGCCACGAGCGAGAGGTGCGGCGTGACGGTCCAGTCGTCCTGTGCAAAGACCGAATAGGAGCGCTGGCTGCGCGTCTCGTAGCTGCCGGAGACGAACTTATCCGTGTAGAGGCTTTCGTAGAGCAACTCCGCGCCCATGTTGATCGTCTGGCGGTGCCAGCGGTCGAGGGTGAACATGAGGCGCGGCTGCGTCATGCGATTGCGGTAGATCAGGTCGCGCTGATCGAGTTGCTCGAGGGCTGTAAAGCGGTTGTAGGTGTCGGAATAGACCGAGGCCTGGAGGGCCGCGCGGGTGCTGAAGCGATAGTCGGCGGTGAGCGAACCGGAGAGATCCGTGTTGTGCTCATAGGCGTTGTCGGGCGTGAGGTCGTGCTTGTTCATCGTGTACCACGTGCCTTTGGCGCTGATCGTAAGGCGGTCGGAGGGCGTATAACCCAGCATCTGGGTCACCTGATGCGTGGTGTAACCCGAGACCTGCGTGGGCGTTTCCACACGACGCTCACGGACGGTGATGTCGTACTCCGGAAAGTACTTCACCACGCTGTCGCGATCGAAGAGGCGGTAGGCATCGGCGCTCTTGTGCGCGTAGGAGGTCTGCGCCGTCCAGTGTTTCCAGCGCCCACCGATACGCACATCGGCGTTGAGATTGGGTCGGTCTACGCTGCGCTTGAAATAACGTTGGGCGTCGTCCGGGTCCACCTTCGTGTAGTTGCGTTCATAGAGCGGCGCCGCCTTGATGGAGGCCGAGACGGTGAACGGGGCCTTGGGGCGCTTGGTGATAATGTTGATCACGCCGCCCATGGCCTGCGATCCGTAGAGAGCCGACGAGGCGCCCTGCACGATCTCGATCCGCTCCACATTGTTCGGGTCCAGGCGGTGATAGTCCACATTGTTACCCGTCTCGCCCGCCATGCGTTCGCCGTCGATCAAAAAGAGGATGTGCTTACCGCCGAGGCCCTGTAGGTTGATGCTCGTGCCGAACCCGACCTCGTTGAAGGCCAGTCCGGGGATCTCCTGTGTCAGTAGGTTGCGGATGTCGGTCAGGCCACGATCTTCGATCTGCGCAGCGGTGATGACCTGCGTGATGACCGGTGTCTGCATGAGTCGCTTCGGGGTGCGGGTGGCGGTGACGACCACCTCGTCGAGGTTAAACTTCTTCACCCCCGCTGCGGCGTGCGTGGCCACTTCATCGTCTTTCGTAGAGTCCGCGGGAAGGATCTGCGCCTGCATGCCGTGTGCTGCACAGACATATAATATAAGGTATAGGAGAGGCCATCTCCTGTGGGTTCGTTTTTGTGTGATGTTCATTGAATGACTTGTTCTGATTATCGGCGGCAAAAATAGAGGGACGACAACCTCGCAAAAATCCCAAAAAGAGGTTAGGACGGGGAGAGCGCCCAAGGCCATGCAAGTCGCGTACGATTATCGTCGTTTGGCAAACATCTCCTGCAACTTGCGGGAGACTATCGTACCTCTACGAACCATCTCCTGCAATCTGCGGGAGACCTTCGTACCCCTACAAACATCTCCTGCAATCTGCGGGAGACCTTCGTACCTCTACGAACCATCTCCTGCAATCTGCGGGAGACTATCGTACCCCTACGAACCATCTCCTGCAATCTGCGGGAGACCTTCGTACCTCTACGAACCATCTCCTGCAACTTGCGGGAGACTATCGTACCCCTACAAACATCTCCTGCAATCTGCGGGAGACCTTCGTACCCCTACAAACATCTCCTGCAACTTGCGGGAGACTATCGTACCCCTACATACCATCTCCTGCAACTTGCGGGAGACCTTCGTACCCCTACGAAAAAGTGCTTCAGCATTTTTTTCGCTTACGATTTGTGCTTCTTATCGAAAGCCTTACTTTTGTTTCATTAAAATACAATACCCAGAAGAGATAATCCGAAAGTATACACAGCTATCCCGCTAATCATTGTTGTTTATCTATGAAAGCAAAGCAGTTTTTTGTCACCGCGCTGGCAGTCATCCTCACGGGGATGTTTACCGCCGCGAATTGCAAGGGTCCGAGCGCAAAATCGGACTATGAGACGGTCGACGGCGACCCGCTGAAGACCCGCATCTACACCCTCGACAACGGCCTGAAGGTCTACATGAGCGTCAACAAAGAGGCGCCCCGCATCCAGACTTATATCGCCGTTCGCGTAGGCGGAAAGAACGACCCAGCCGAGACCACCGGCCTGGCGCACTACTTTGAGCACCTCATGTTCAAGGGCACCACCCACTTTGGGACGTCGAACTATGAGGCCGAAAAGCCCCTCCTCGACGAGATCGAACGCCTCTTTGAAGTCTATCGCAAAACCACCGACGAGGCCGAACGCAAGGCGCTCTATCGTCAGATCGATAGCATCAGCAACAAGGCTTCGCAGTATGCCATCCCCAACGAGTACGACAAGCTGATGGCCGCTATCGGCGCCACGGGCACGAACGCGTACACGAACTTCGACGTCACCTGCTACATCGAGGACATCCCCTCGAACCAGATCGAGAACTGGGCCAAGATCCAGGCGGATCGCTTCCAAAACAGCGTCATCCGCGGCTTTCATACCGAGCTTGAAGCCGTTTATGAGGAGTACAACATGGGTCTGGCCAGCGATGCACGGACCGTGATCGACACCCTCCGCTCGATGCTCTTCTTCAATCACCCCTACGGCACGCAGTCAGTCATCGGCACCCAGCAGCACCTCAAGAACCCCTCGATCACGAACATCAAGCGCTATTACGAGACCTGGTATGTGCCCAACAACATGGCTATCTGTCTCTCGGGCGACTTCGATCCGGACGAGATGATTGCCATCATCAAGAAATACTTCGGCGACATGAAGCCGAACGACAGCCTGCCCAAGCCTACCTTCAAAGAGGAGGCGCCAATCACCACCCCGACAACGAAGGAGGTGCGCGGCGTGGAGGCAGCGAACGTCAACGTGGCGTGGCGCATCGGTGGCGAAGCCTCAGCGGACAACGACCTGGCCATCCTGGCTGCCTCTCTGCTCTACAATGATCAGGCAGGCCTCATCGACCTCGACCTCATCCACGCGCAAAAGGTGCTCTCGTCCTATTGCTACCCCTACACCTTCGCCGATTACGGCATGTTTCTCCTCAACGCCCGGCCTAAGGACGGTCAGACGCTCGAACAGGCGCGCGACCTGCTGCTCGAGGAGGTGGCTAAACTGCGCAAGGGCGACTTCGACGAGTCGCTGCTGCGTGCCTGCGTGGCCAACTACAAGCTGGAGCTGATGAAGGAATATGACTCGAACGAGGGCCGTGCCAATGCCTACGTCGACGCCTTTGTCAACGGTGTCAGCTGGGCTGACATGGTGCATCAGATCGAACGAATGGAGAAGATCACGAAGGCCGACATCGTCAAGTTTGCCAACGAGAAGCTGGGCGAAAACGCCTACGCCGTAGTCTTCAAGCGCGAAGGCCAACCGGGATTCAAGAAGATCGACAAACCGGAGATCACGCCCATCGCCACGAATCGTGACACCGCCAGCGCCTTCCTCCGTGAGATTCAGCTGACCGAAGTGAAGCCCATCGAGCCCGTATTCTTAGACTTCAAAAAGGACATGAGCACCGCTTCGCTGAAGTCTGGCCTGCCTCTGCTCTACAAGAAGAACGAGACGACGGATGTGTTTGAACTCATGTACGTCTTCGATATGGGTCGCAACGACGACGCCACCCTTGGCACCGCCTTCGATTATCTCAGCTACCTCGGCACCAGCAAGAAGTCGCCCACGGAGATCAAGAAGGAGTTCTTTGACATCGCCTGCTCCTTCAGCGCCAATGTGACCGATGAGCGTTGCTACGTTTCCGTCAGCGGACTGAGCGAGAACATGCCCAAAGCCCTCGAGCTGATGGAGGAACTGATCGCTGATGCTAAGCCAGACGAGAACGTGCTCACGAACCTCAAAGCCGATCGGATCAAGGCCCGCGCCGATGCGAAACTGAATCAGGGACAGAACTTCGGAGCTCTGCGTCGCTACGTCATGTATGGGCCAGAGCATATCAAAGCCACCGTGCTGACGAACGACGCACTGAAGGCGCTCACCTCCGACACGCTCCTGGCTAAGGTGCGCGACCTCTTCACCAAGCAGCACTCCGTGCTCTACTATGGCCCCGGCACCGAATCGGATGTACTCAAGAGCCTCGACCAGCTCCATCGCACGGCCGATAAACCCGCTCCGTTGGCTAAGAAGCCCGTCATGCTGGTGCAGACGCCAAGCAACACCGTCATGCTGGCCGAGTACAACGCCAAACAGATCTACTACCTCCAGTATTCTAACCGTGGCGAGCCCTTCGATGTGGCCAACGATCCCGGCGTAACGCTCTACAACGAGTATTTCGGCGGCAGCATGAACGCCATCGTCTTCCAAGAGATGCGTGAATCGCGCGGCCTGGCTTACTCAGCCAACGCCGTCCTGATCACGCCCTCCGACAAGACGCGCCCCTACGCCTTCCAAGCCTTCGTGGCCACGCAGAACGACAAGATGCCTCAGGCCATCGACGCCTTCATGGAGATCATCAACAACATGCCTGAGAGCGAAGCTGCCTTCAAGATCGCCAAAGACGCCATCTTGGCTCGCCTGCGCACCGAGCGCACGGTGAAGGGCGATGTGCTCTGGGCCTACCTGCATGCCAAAGACATGGGCGTGGACTACGACCGCAACAAGGCCATCTTCGAGAAGGTGCAGAGCATGACCCTGGCTGACGTCAAGGCCTTCCAAGAGAAATGGATCAAGGGCCGCACGTACCACTACGCTGTTCTGGGCAATTCGAAAGACATTGACATGAACAAGCTCCGCTCCTTAGGTGAGGTCAAGCTCCTCACCCCGCAAGACATCTTCGGCTACTGACCTTCCCCCTCTCCGGAGGGGGCAGGAACCCCCGATCCAACGAACGAGGCTCCTGCCCCCCAATGAGCAAGAGGCCCTGTCGGACTATTCGACACATGGAATGGCCGGCAGGGCCTCTCCTTTTTCTAATCCCGCTACTAACTATTCACTCTCCCCCTAACACTTTATCCCATGCCTAACCAAAATTCTACCCAAATGACACGGCGTGCTCTCCTCGCCGTCGGACTGATGCTGTTTGCCCTCTTTTTCGGAGCTGGCAACTTGATTTTCCCCGCCGCCTTAGGCCAACGCGCCGGAACGAACGTGTGGTGGGCCGTGATGGGCTTCGTATTGACCGGCGTCGGACTGCCCCTGGCGGGCGTCCTGGCCATGGGCTACTCTGGTTGCCGCAACGTGCAGGAGCTGGCCGGACGCGTACACCCCCTCTTCGGCATACTCTTTACACTGGCCCTTTACCTCTCCATCGGCCCCGCCTTCGCCATTCCTCGTACGGGCACCGTCTCGTTCGAGATCGCCGTACGTCCCTTCCTCGCAGCCGATGCACCGGAATGGGCGCAGACGGCTTTCCTCGTCGTCTTCTTCCTCGTCACGCTTTGGCTTTCCATCAACCCCCAGAAGCTGGTCGGACGCATTGGCGGCATCCTGACCCCCATGCTACTGACGACGATCGTTGTCCTCATCGTCAAATCGCTGATCACGCCGCCCGGTACGCCCGGCTCACCGACCGAAGCCTACGCCACGCCCGCCGTAGCCCTCCAGCAAGGCTTCATCGACGGCTACAATACGCTCGACGCCCTGGCCTCGTTCGTCTTTGGCATCCTGGTCATTGAGTTCGTCACGCAACACGGCGCCACGACACGTCACGAGGTGATGGGCGCCACCATGCGTGCCGGCATGATTGCCATCGGTTGCTTAGGCGTGGTCTACGTCTTCATCGCTGGACTGGGCGCCGCCAGCGTCGAGCAGCTCGGCATCCTCGACACCGGTGCACCCGTCTTGGCTGGATCTGCCCGACTGCTCTTCGGCGAACCGGGGGCGCTGATCTTGGCCGTGATCGTGTTGCTGGCCTGCCTAACGACCAGCATCGGTCTCGTCACGGCCTGCGCCAGCTACTTCCATGCGCAGTTCGGCGGCCTCTCGTACAAGGGTTACGCCGTGACGTTCGTCATCATCTCCTTCGCCGTCGGCACCTTCGGACTGAAGACCATCATCTCTGCCGCCGTGCCCGTGCTCATGTTCCTCTATCCGCTGGCCATTGTGCTCATCGCGCTCGCCTTTTTGGACAGCCGCTTCGGCAGTCGGCGCAGCGTCTACGCCTGGACCGTTGGCCTGACGCTCATCTCGGCGCTCATCTCCGGACTCGAGGCGGCCAACATCTCGCTCGGTGCTTTCGGTCGTTTCTACGGCGCCCATGTGCCGCTGCACACTGACGGTCTGGACTGGATCTTCTTCGCCCTTGCTGGCTTCCTGATCGGGTGCTTAAATCGGCGTAAGAGCACCTCTTCGGAGCTTATCACTTCGGTGTTGTAAGTCTCAGAGGCGCTTTCTACTTACTCATCGTTCCTCTCCCCCACAGGGGGATATGCAAAGGGGCGGCCACCGGAGTGGTCGCCCCTTTTTGGGCCTTATAACAGGCCGTGTGGGCTCGGTTTACGGAGAAAAGAGCGTCTTTCGAAGCCCTGCGCAACGCATGGAGTAAGAACGTCGGCTTTGCTCTTGCAGTTCGCGGAGACGTTCGCCAAATGGCGGAAAGCCTCTTGCAGTTCGCGGAAACGTTTGCCAAATGGCGGAATGGCTCTTGCAGTTCGCGGAGCGGTTCGCCAAACGGCAGAAAGCCTCTTGCAGTTCGCGGAGACGTTCGCCAAACGGCAGAAAGCCTCTTGCAGTTCGCGGAGACGTTCGCCAAATGGCAGAAAGCCTCTTGCAGTTCGCGGAGAGGTTCGCCAAATGGCGGAAAGCCTCTTGCAGTTCGCGGAGACGTTTGCCAAACGGCGGAAATGCTCTTGCAGTTCGCGGAGACGTTCGCCAAACGGTGGAAAGCCTCTTGCAGTTCGCGGAGACGTTCGCCAAACGGTGGAAAGCCTCTTGCAGCTCGCGGAGACGTTCGCCAAATGGTGGAAAGCCTCTTGCAGTTCGCGGAGAGGTTCGCCAAACGCCCCATTTCCCGCCGCAGATTCAGAGCGACACCTTGCCCTCACGATAGCGCCCCCTCTGTCCATTCTCATTTCCACGCCTACTTTTGCCGCTCATTTGGATAAAGGTATGGGTAAGACGATTTTTCATGATGGAGCAAGCCGCCGCAGGGTGGCACCGAGCGTAGGCTCCATACTCCTTTTTCTGCTCGCGATCGGGTGGACGGGAGGCACGCTCCGGGCCCAGTATCAAGTCAGCGGCGGCGCCAAGACGCCCATCCGGGCAGCGGAGAATACGGCTTACAAGCTGGAAGTTTACTTAGTCTACGGCACCGACGGCGTGACCATCAGCCACACCGGAACGGGCACGCACCGCTGGTATCGCTACCGCACCAAGGCAGCCATAGAGGACGATTGGGAGGCGGTGGCCTCGACCCAAAGCGGGTCTACCTCAACGGTCACGAACCCTGCGGAGGGCTACGGCTACTTCGTCGTCGACGGTAGCGGTGAGCTGCGTCGCTACGTCTGGATCATCGATTACAGTCGCTATCCTGCACGCCTCACAAGCCTCAGTGTGTCCCCATCGTCCGACGCCTGCTCCTCGCTGCGCTTAGCGGGCACGGCCGACCTGCCCACGCTACGCTACTACCTGCCGGACGGTAAGGAGATGGAGCTCAAGCGCGCATTCGAAGTCAGCTACCTGACGCAGACGTGGAGCGAACAGACCCGCACCTTCACCGAGCAGTTACTTATCGACACCCTCAGCGGCAACCCCTTCGACGTCTCGCTGAGCCGCCCGCCACTCACGGACACGAAGATCGACCTGACGGGCGACCTCTTCGCGCGTGCCTTTGGCGTCGAGCAGACAGCGACCATAGACCACTATCAAGCGGTGGCCTTAGAGGTGCACGCCGATACGACGCTCACGTCGGAGACTCGGTCAAACCTCAAGCTCAAAACGGGCGAACTCTCGGCCCCGGCCGAGATCCGCTTCCGAGCGCAGGCCAACACCCCCGTGGCATCGCTCTTCGTCTGGCAAGTCACACGGCGAGAGGCTACGGGCGATGTGCCCATCGTGCGCTTCACGGATCCGGAAATGACGTACACCTTCGACCGCGTGGGCAATTACACCGTCACGCTCGAGGTGAGCGACCGCTCGGGCCGATGCACCAACAAGGACAATAGCTACAAGATCAGCGTCACGGAGACGGTGCTGGAGGTGCCCAACGTCTTCTCGCCCGAGAGTTCGCCGGGCGTGAACGACGTGTTCAAGGTGGCCCATAAGTCGGTCGTGCGCTTCAGCGCGTCCGTCTTCAATCGGCAGGGCAGCCTGCTTTATCACTGGACCGACCCGAACGGCGGCTGGGACGGACGCTATCGCGGACAGTACGTGCCCGCTGGCGCCTATTACTACGTCATCGAATACACCGGAACGGACGGCAAAACGCACCGTAAAAGCGGCGACATCAACGTCGTGCGCTCCAGTTCAAACAAGAATCACAGTAATCAATAAGCATAAGAGAGAGAATGAGAACGAAACAATTCACGGCCTGCTTCCTCGCGGCCGGACTGATCAGCCTGACGGCCTGCTTCCCCGTCCAATCGCAAAACTCCGAACAGCCCCGACAGGACGACGGCTGGATCACCTCGCCCGAGGTGCCGGAGAAGGTCACCTTCTGCGGCCAGACGATCGACTTGACCCGATATAATATGTATGAGTCCATGGACCGCGAGCTGAGCAGCCTGGCCTACTTCCACTCCACCACGATGCTGACCATCAAGCGCGCCAACCGCTACTTCCCCATCATCGTGCCCATCCTGAAGGCCAATGGAGTGCCAGAGGACTTCAAGTATCTGGCCGTCGTAGAGAGCCATCTCGACCCGCGCATCGTATCGCCAGCGCGCGCCGCAGGCATGTGGCAGTTCTTGGAATCGGCCGGACGAGAATATGGCCTGACGATCACGCCCAGCGTGGACGAGCGTTACAACGTGGCCCGCGCCACGGAGGCCGCCTGCCGCTACCTCAAGGACGCCTACAATAAATATGGCGACTGGGCCTCGGCCGCCGCATCATACAACGCGGGCATGGGGCGCATCTCGGGCGCCTTCGCCTCACAACGCGAGACGTCCGTGCTGAACCTCTGGCTCGTCGAGGAGACGGCACGCTACGTCTACCGCATCCTGGCCACGAAGCTCATCTTCGAGAACCCGCAGAAGTATGGCTTCTCCCTCCGCCCACGCGACCTCTACGCGCCCATCTCCTGCGACGAGGTAACGGTCTCGGCCGGTATCCCCGATTTGGTGGCCTTCGCCAAGTCGCACGACATCACCTACGCCGACCTCAAGCGTTTCAACCCCTGGCTGCGCGACTCGAAGCTCATCTCCAATGGCCGCAGCTACACCATCCTCATTCCCCGCAAACAAGACCTCTATTACACCTCCCCCAACCGCACCGTCTATGACCAGCGCTGGGTGACGAAGTGAACGCAGCATGTATGGCTATCGATAAACAGAAAGAAGTCACAACAACGGACGACCGCATCGAGCGGGGAGGCACCATCGGCGTATGGGGTGCACGCGTGCACAACCTGAAGAATATTGACGTCGAGCTGCCTCGCAACCGCCTCACCGTCATCACAGGCATGAGCGGAAGCGGCAAGTCATCGCTCGCCTTCGACACCATCTTCGCCGAAGGTCAGCGCCGCTACATCGACACCTTCTCGGCCTACGCCCGCAACTTCATGGGCAACGTGGAGCGGCCGGACGTGGACAAGATCACCGGCCTAAGCCCCGTCATCTCCATCGAGCAAAAGACGACGAACCGCAACCCACGCTCCACCGTCGGCACCACCACGGAGGTCTACGACTTCCTCCGCCTGCTCTACGCCCGCGCTGGCGAGGCCTACTCCTACCTCAGCGGCGAGAAGATGGTCAAGTACACCGAGGAGCAGATTCTGGAGCTGATCATGCGGGAGTATGACGGCCGGAAGATGTACCTCCTCGCACCGCTCGTTCGCAACCGCAAGGGGCACTACAAGGAGCTCTTCGAGCAGGTGCGCAAGAAGGGCTACCTCAACGTGCGCGTCGACGGTAAGCTGATGGAGATCAGCCGCGGCATGAAGTTGGATCGATACAAGATGCACAGCATTGAGGTGGTCATCGACAAGCTCGTGGTCAGCATCAACGACGGGCCACGCCTCAAGGAGAGCCTCCGCGTGGCCATGAAGCAGGGCGACGGACTCATCCTGCTGCTCGACGCCACGACGGACGAGATGCGTTACTACAGCCGCCGACTGATGTGCCCCGTGACCGGACTGGCTTACAGCGAGCCGGCGCCACACAACTTCTCTTTCAACTCGCCCCACGGCGCCTGCCCACGCTGCAAGGGCCTCGGCGAAGTGAACGTGATCGACATGGAGAAGATCATCCCTGACCCCTCGCTCAGTATTTACAAGGGGGGCATCGTGGCCCTCGGAAAATACAAAGACACGCTCGTCTTCCGACAGATCGAAGCCCTCTGCAAGCGACACGGCGCAACGCTCAAGACGCCCATCAAGGACCTCCCCGAAGAGGCCATGGACGAGATCATCAACGGCACCGAGGAGCCGGTGGCCGTCTCGACAGCGTGGCTCGGCCACTCCAGCTTCTCGTACGCCTACGAGGGCGTGGCGAAATACATCGCCATGATGCAAGGCGAAAGCGACGACGAGGCCACGGCCACCGCGCGCAAAAAGCCCGCACCATTCATCCGCACCGCCGTCTGTCCCGAATGCCAGGGCCAGCGCCTGAACAAGGAAGCGCTGCATTACTTCATCGACGGCAAGAACATCGCCGAGCCGGCCTCGATGGACATCGCCGAGCTTTCCAAGTGGGTCAACGGCCTGGAGGAAAAGCTCTCGCCGGCGCAGCGCACCATCGCCGTGGAGATCCTCAAAGAGATCCGCTCGCGCCTTGACTTCATCCTTGAAGTCGGCCTCGACTACCTCTCCCTCAACCGCCCCTCGGCCACCCTCTCCGGCGGCGAAAGCCAACGCATCCGCCTGGCTACGCAAATCGGCAGTCGCCTCGTCAACGTGCTCTACATCCTTGACGAGCCCAGCATCGGCCTCCACCAGCGCGACAACATTCGCCTCATCGACTCCCTCAAAGAGCTGCGCGACACGGGCAACTCGGTCATCGTCGTGGAGCACGACAAGGACATGATGCTGAGCGCCGATTACGTCGTTGATATGGGTCCCAAGGCGGGTCGGCTCGGCGGCGAAGTCGTCTTTGCCGGCACACCCGACGAGATGATCAAGACCGACACCCTCACCTCGTCTTACCTCAACGGCCGACGCCAGATCGAGGTGCCCGCCACGCGTCGCCCCGGCAACGGACACCACCTCGTGCTTCGAGGCGCCACGGGCAACAACCTGAAGAAGGTCGACGTCAGCTTCCCGCTGGGCACCTTCATCTGCGTCTCCGGCGTCTCCGGAAGCGGCAAATCCACCCTCATCAACGCCACCCTCCAGCCCATCCTCAGCCAGCGATTCTATCGCTCGGAACAGGAGCCCCTGCCCTACCAGTCCATCGAGGGCATCGAGCACATCGACAAGGTGGTCAACGTCGACCAGTCGCCCATCGGCCGCACCCCACGCAGCAATCCGGCCACCTACACGGGCGTCTTTGCCGATATCCGCAACCTCTTCGTCAGCCTGCCCGAAGCCAAGATCCGCGGCTACAAGCCCGGGCGCTTCTCGTTCAACGTCTCCGGCGGACGCTGCGAAACGTGCAAAGGCAACGGCTACAAAACGATCGAAATGAACTTCCTGCCCGACGTGCTCGTGCCCTGCGAAGACTGCCACGGCCGCCGCTACAACCGCGAGACACTCGAGGTGCGCTACCGCGGCAAGTCCATCGCCGACGTCCTCGACATGACGATTAACATGGCCGTCGAATTCTTCGAAAACATCCCCGCCATCCTCAGCAAGATCAAGGTGTTGCAAGACGTCGGCCTGGGTTACATCAAGCTCGGCCAACCCTCCACCACCCTCTCCGGCGGCGAAAGTCAGCGCGTCAAGCTGGCCACCGAACTCGCCAAACGCGACACCGGCCGCACGCTCTACATCCTCGACGAACCCACCACCGGCCTGCACTTTGAAGACATCCGCGTCCTGCTTGGCGTCCTCAACAAGCTCGTCGACAAGGGCAACACCATCATCGTCATCGAGCACAACCTCGACGTCATCAAGAGCGCCGACTACCTCATCGACATGGGCCCCGACGGTGGCCGTGGCGGCGGTCGTATCCTCTTCACCGGCACGCCCGAAGCCCTCGCCTCCGCCCCACGCACCCGCAGCCGCACCGCCCCCTTCCTCCGCAAAGAGCTTTCCGAGGGCTGACCCATACCTATTATATATGTGTATGGGCACCCCTCTCGTTCAGCGCCTCGCCACCTCCAAAACCATCATCGCCCCCCTCCTCCCCCTGTTTCTTCGCCCATCGTCTGCCGTCGAAAGCGAATCTAACAGGTGCATACCCCTATTGTCTGTAGGCAAAGGCATCCAATACATATATTCCCTCTCATTGTCTATAGACAAAAGCACTCAATACATATATTCCCTCCCATTGTCTATAGACAAAAGCACCCAATATATATATATTCTCTCTCATTGTCTATAGACAAAAACACCCAATACATGTTTTTCACCTCATTGTCCATAGACAAAGATATCCAATACATGTATTCCCTCCCATTGTCTATAGACAAAGGCACCCAACACATATATTTCGGCTCATTGTCCATAGACAAAGGCACCCAACACATATATTCCCCCTCATTGTCTATAGACAAAAGCACTCAACACATATATTTCGGCTCATTGTCCATAGACAAAGGCATTCAAAACATGTATTTCAGCCCATTTCTAATGGACAGCGAGTTCGTTCATTGCAATTTTCACGCTTTGTTCACCACCAAGCCCTTTATCCTCACCTATCACCAATTACCGACAAGAACAAAATGAAGAATCCCATCCAAATGATCAAGCAATGCCTCGAGGCCGACGAACCCTACTTCGTCCTCCGCGGCAAAGACCTCTGTGCCCTGCCCGCCATCGAGCGCTACTACGAAGCCGTCCGCGACAAAGTCCGCGACCCACGCTTCATCGAAGAGATCGAAGAGATCATGAAAGACTTCCGAGCCTTCCGTGATGAACAAGAAACCCACATCCCCGACTGATCCATCATGGACGATACTTACCACACCATCCGTGACCTCTCCGAAGGCTACTACACCGAGAAGCGCAGCCGCTTTCTCTCCTTCGCCCTACCCGTCCGCACCCCCGACGAAGTCAAGACCCAGCTCGACATCTACCGCAAGAAGTACTACGACGCCCGACACGTCTGCTGGGCCTACATGCTCGGCCCCGACCGCACCACCTTCCGCGCCAACGACGACGGCGAACCCTCCTCCACGGCCGGCAAGCCCATCCTCGGCCAAATCAACTCCAACAACCTGACCGACATCCTCATCATCGTCGTCCGCTACTTCGGCGGCATCGAACTCGGCACCAGCGGCCTCATCGTAGCCTACCGCACCGCCGCCGCCGAAGCCATCGCCGCCGCCCACATCGAAGAACGCACCGTCGACGAAACCATTACCATCACCTTCGAATACCCTCATCTTAACAGCGTCATGCGCATCGTAAAAGAAGACAAGCCCGACGTCCTCACACAATCCTTCGAGCTCACCTGCGAGATGACGCTCCGCATCCGACAAAGCCGCATGGACGCCCTAAAGAGCCGTCTACTGAAAGTGGACAGTCTTCGCATCGTCTAAGTCATCACGCATCCATCGCCAATTATTGAAAGAAAAAAGAGAAAGGATGTTTGCAGGATTCGAAAGTGCCTCTATCTTTGCGCTCGCAAAATGAAAACGCGGGCGGTCCTAACGGTCTGATAGGCGTGATTTCTGAGCGAAGAATTGGCCTGTTCGTCTATCGGCTAGGACGCAAGATTTTCATTCTTGAAAGAGGGGTTCGACTCCCCTACGGGCTACCAAATACGAATCAGATAAAAGAAGAAATAGATTAATAGATAACGATGGCAAATCACAAATCATCTATCAAGAGGATACGTCAGACAAAAACACGCTGCGCACAAAATCGTTACGGTGCCAAGACGATGCGTAATGCGGTGAAGAAATTGCGTGGCACAGAAGATAAGAATGAGGCAACAGCCATGTATCCGAAAGTGTGCGCAATGCTTGATAAGCTGGCGAAAAAGAATGTGATTCATAAGAACAAAGCAGGCAACCTGAAGTCAAAGTTGGCCAAACATGTCAACGCATTGGCTTAAGATCTGGGAAAGCGCCTGAAAGAGGAAAAAGAAAAGAAGGACGTCTAAGTCCACTGTTATATTGGTATCAAAGGCCTGTTCGTCTATCGGCTAGGACGTGAGATTCTCATTCTCAAAAGAGGGGTTCGATTCCCCTACGGGCTACATCAAGGCTGAGAGGCGTCAATCGTCTTTCGGCCTTTTTTTCATGCAGTTAGCCATCTCCCAACCCCACTCTTTCGGAGGGGAACGGCTATATTTGTTTCCGTATTTGATAATGAATAAAGAGAGGAAATCAACATGAGTGACGAAGAAATAAAAGCAGCAAGCGAGGAATACTCTTCCAAAAACATCCAAGTGCTCGAGGGGTTGGAGGCCGTCCGAAAACGCCCAGCCATGTACATTGGTGACACGAGCGAGAAGGGACTCCACCACCTGGTTTACGAGGTGGTAGACAACTCCATCGACGAAGCACTGGCCGGCTTCTGCAAGAATATCGATGTCGTGATCCGTGAGGATAATTCGATCAGCGTGACGGATGATGGGCGAGGCATTCCGGTCGATTACCACGAGAAGGAAGGTAAATCGGCATTGGAGGTCGTGCTGACTGTACTCCATGCCGGAGGTAAGTTCGACAAGGGCACCTACAAAGTGTCTGGTGGACTGCACGGCGTCGGTGTCTCGTGTGTCAATGCGCTATCGACCCACCTGAAAGCCGAAGTACACCGTAACGGCAAAGTCTACGTACAAGAGTTCTCCTGCGGCAAGCCGCTGGCAGACATTCAGGTGACAGGCGACAGCGATCGTACCGGAACAACCATAGAGTTCAAACCGGACGCGTCGATCTTTACCGTGACCGAATACAAATACGACATCCTCGCCAACCGACTCCGCGAGCTGGCCTTTCTAAACGCCGGTATCCGACTAACATTGACCGATCGCCGCGAGGTGAAGCCGGACGGGACGTACAAATCCGAAGTCTTCTATTCGCACGAAGGACTGAAGGAGTTTGTACGCTACATCGACAAGTCGAAAGAGGCACTGATCCACGATGTGATCCATATCGTCACCGAGAAACAAGGCATCCCCGTCGAAGTGGCCATGACCTACAACACGTCGTACAACGAGAGCGTCTTCTCCTACGTGAACGACATCAACACGATCGAGGGCGGCACGCACCTCTCTGGCTTCCGACGCGGGCTAACTCGTACGCTGAAGAAATACGCCGAAGACTCTAAGCTGCTGGAGAAGGCCAAGGTAGAGATCCAAGGCGATGACTTCCGCGAAGGCCTCACAGCCGTAATTTCGATCAAGGTGGCCGAGCCACAGTTCGAGGGGCAGACCAAGACGAAGCTCGGAAACAACGAGGTGATGGGCGCTGTCGATATGGCCGTAGGTGAGGCCCTCGGCAACTACTTGGAGGAGCACCCGAAAGAGGCCAAAACGATCGTCGACAAGGTGATCCTCGCGGCTACCGCACGTCAAGCGGCACGCAAGGCGCGCGAGATGGTACAACGTAAATCACCCCTCTCAGGCGGTGGACTGCCCGGTAAGCTGGCCGACTGCTCTTCGAAAGACGCTGCCATCTGCGAGCTGTTCCTCGTCGAGGGAGACTCCGCCGGCGGCACAGCCAAGCAGGGGCGCGACCGAAACTTCCAAGCCATCCTGCCTCTCCGTGGTAAGATCCTCAACGTAGAGAAGGCGATGGAGCACCGTGTGTTCGAAAGCGAGGAGATCCAAAACATCTTCAAAGCGATGGGCGTATCGATCGGCACCGAGGATGACCCGAAAGAGCTGAACCTAAGTAAGCTCCGTTACCATAAGATAATCATCATGACCGATGCCGACGTGGACGGTAGCCACATTGCCACCCTGATCCTCACCTTCTTCTTCCGCCGCATGCGCGGACTGATCGAGAAGGGGTACGTCTACCTCGCCACCCCACCGCTTTACCTCTGCAAGAAGGGCAAGGTGGAGGAGTATTGCTGGACCGAACAGCAGCGCCAGAAGTTCATCGACACCTACGGCGGCGGCAACGAGAGCCAGATCCACACGCAACGCTACAAAGGTCTTGGAGAGATGAACGACCACCAGCTTTGGGACACGACGATGAACCCCGAAAACCGTACGCTCAAGCAGATCACCATCGACAATGCCATCGAGGCCGACGCCATCTTCTCCATGCTCATGGGCGAGGACGTCGGGCCACGCCGCGAGTTCATCGAAGAGAATGCGACATACGCGAACATCGACGCATAACCGCCACTTCGCATAGCGGTGCATCTGCTGCGAAGTCTTATACATAAACCATCAAACGACAGAGGGCAATCGCCATGCGAGGTGCCCTCTTCTTTTTTTTCCATTCAAACCCAACATGTCACTCACTTTAAAAGAACTATTTGCGCAGGTTGACCGCGCCTCAGCCGTCGACACTGCCACCCCCACACGCCCACGCATAGGCATTTCCGTGAACCGACGAGACGGCAAAGAGATGCTGGCCGACCCCTATTTCCAATCTGTCATCCTGGCAGGTGGCGCCCCCGTACTCGTGCCCGCTACGACCGAACTGAGCGTCCTCACCACAATCGTTGACGGCCTGGACGGGCTGCTCCTGACCGGCGGCGGCGACATTAGTCCCGATCTACTTGGCGAGGCGCCCCACCCGTCGATCGAGGACGTCGATCCGATCCGCGACACCAGCGAGCTGCAACTGATCCGCTTGGCCCACCAACGCAGCCTCCCCATCTTCGGAATCTGTCGCGGTCATCAGCTCATCAATGTGGCCTTTGGCGGCACGCTCTACCAAGACCTTCCCTCGCAGTTTCCAAATCCCGTACTACCACATAGTCAGGTGGAAGCGCGCGACGTCATCACGCAATCTGTCACTCTCACCGCCCCAGATTCCGAGCTGCAACGCGCAATGGGGTTCGACGCCACGACGCGTACCGCACCCATCCCCGTCAACTCGCTCCACCACCAAGCCGTCCGCGACCTGGCCCCCGGTTTCGTCGCCACGGCCGAGGCGTCCGACGGCGTCAACGAGGCGATGGAGCACCCCGAATACCCCATCCTCAGCGTCCAGTGGCACCCCGAGTGGCTCGCTACCACCGGCCACGAGGCAATGCTCAACCTCTTCCGTCATTTTGTCCATCGTGCGCGCCGCTACGCCCACGCCCGACGCCTGCACCACACCATGATCACCCTCGACTCGCACACCGACACGCCGATGCTCTTCGACTCCTTTGACCTCGGGCGTAAGGAGGGTGGCCGCGTCAACCTACCGCTCATGCGCGAGGGACGGCTCGACGCCGTCGTCATGGCCGCCTACTTGCCTCAGGGCGAACGCAACGACGAGGCTCACCACCGCGCCTTCGACTACGCTGTCGAGCGACTCACACGCGTTGAGGAGCAGGCCATCCGCTACCCCAACCTCCTCGGTATCGCTCGCTCCACGGACGACCTCCGACGCCTCAAGCGCGAGGGCCGACGCGCCATCATCCCCGCCGTCGAAAACGGTTACGCCATCGGCCGCGACCTCTCCCGACTACACGCATTCAAGCGCATGGGCGTGGCGTACATGACACTCTGTCACAACGGAGACAACGAACTCTGCGACTCTGCCGCCGGACAAGGCGAGTGGGGTGGCCTCAGCCCCTTCGGGCGCGAGGTGGTGGCAGAGATGAATCGCATCGGTATGATGGTCGACGTATCGCACGCTGCTGATGCCACTTTCGACGATGTTATTCGCCTCAGCCGACGCCCCATCGTCGCCACCCACTCCTCCTGCCGCGCCCTCTGCGACCATCGCCGCAACCTGGACGACGACCGCATCCGCGCCCTCGCTGCGCAAGGCGGCGTGATGCAAATCTGCCTTTATGGCGGATTCATCAACCACGACCATCCCGACGGCGCCACCCTCAGCGATGCCGTCCGCCACATCCTGCACGTCATCCGGCTCGTCGGTCCGAATCACGTCGGCATTGGCTCCGACTTCGACGGCGGCGGCGGCCTCATCGGCTGCCAATCGGCCGGCGAGATGATCCAAATCACCCTCCGCCTACTTGCCGAAGGCCTCTCCGACGCCGACATTGCCAACATCTGGGGCGGCAACTTCATGCGCGTCATGGACGCCCAGCGCCTGCCCCTCGCATAGCGCGCACACCGGGGGTGCATTCCTTCTCGGAAGTCTTCCTAAGTCCAGAATCACTGATTCCAGCACCTCGGAAGACTTCCTAAGCTGTCGGGCAATGGGTGATCTTGCATCATCCGCACGCAGGCCTCGGGGGCATACCTTATATATACAGCCGGCTGGCGCCATCTCATTCTTGCGCCTACTTTTGCCGCCAAACCATAATATTCTGACAGATGAGAATTATTGTATTAGCTAAGCAGGTGCCGGACACGCGCAACGTCGGGAAGGACGCGATGAAGGCGGACGGCACCATCAATCGCGCAGCGCTGCCGGCCATCTTCAACCCCGAAGACCTCAGCGCGCTGGAGCAGGCGCTGCGACTGAAAGAACGCTACCCCGGATCGACCGTCACGCTCCTCACCATGGGGCCGGGACGCGCCGCCGAGATCATCCGCGAGGGGCTCTATCGCGGAGCGGACGACGGGGTGCTCCTGACCGATCGTGCCTTCGCCGGCGCCGACACCCTGGCCACCTCGTATGCCTTGGCCATGGCGATCCGCAAGATCGGCGACTTCGACCTGATCGTCGGCGGACGGCAGGCTATCGACGGCGACACGGCCCAGGTGGGTCCGCAAGTGGCGGAGAAACTCGGGCTGTCGCAGATCACGTATGCGGAGGAGATTGTCGGCGTCACGGACGGACGCATCACGGTGCGACGCAAGATCCCCGGAGGCGTGGAGACGGTCGAAGGGCCGCTGCCCATCGTAGTCACGGTGAACGGATCGGCCGCAGCATGTAGGCCGCGTAACGCACGACTCGTGCAGAAGTACAAGCACGCGCTGGGTGCGCAGGAAAAAGCCGAGCGCACAAAGGGTGGCGAGCCCCTCCCCTACGCCGAGCTTTACGACTCGCGCCCGTACCTGAACCTCGTCGAGTGGTCCGTGGCGGACGTGGGCGGCGACGTGGCCCAGTGCGGCCTCTCAGGCTCACCGACGAAGGTGAAAACGATCGAAAACATCGTCTTCCAAGCCAAAGAGAGTCGCTCGCTGACGGACTCCGACGCTGACATCGAGGAGCTGATGAAGGAATTAATCTCAAATCATACGATTGGATGATTTGGGTAGTCAAAGGGTAGTCAGAAGAAGTCAAAGGGTAGTCAGAGGTAGATGGAGGAATAAGGAAATGCCGGCACGATCATTTGAGCAATTGGTTGTATGGCAGCGAGGACATGAACTCGTGCTTTCCATTTATAACGTCACAAAGAAGTTTCCAAGAGAAGAAATCTTCAGCCTAACGGACCAACTGCGGCGAGCCGCGTCGTCCGTTACAGCAAACATTGCTGAAGGCTTTGGGAAGATCTCGACGAGAGATAAGCTCCGCTTTTACAACATGGCTCAAGGCTCATTGGAGGAAACGCGTAACCATCTCATCTTGGCTCACGACCTGCATTACATCACAGAGGAAGAGAGTCGTCTTTTGAACGATAAGGCAAGGTTGGTCAGCATCATGCTGAACCGTTACTGCCAAGCCCTGATCCGAAACACTTCCCGCTGACTACTACCCCGAAGGAGGACTACTACCCGGCCGCAAGGCCGTAACTACCGCGGCCAAAGGCCGCATAACTACCAAGGGCGTATGCAATACGCCCCTACTACCGCGGCGAAGCCGCATAACTACTTAGGATTATGAATAACGTTTTTGTCTACTGCGAAATAGAAGAAGGAACCGTAGCCGACGTCAGTCTGGAGCTGCTCACCAAGGGGCGCGCACTGGCCGACAAGCTCAATTGCCGCCTCGAGGCCGTAGCCGCCGGGAGCGGACTGGATGGCATCGAACGACAGATCGTGCCTTACGGCGTCGACGTGTTGCACGTCTTTGACGACGCCCGTCTGGCTCCCTACACCTCACTGCCCCACACGGCCGTGCTCATCAAGCTCTTCAAGGAAGAACAACCGCAGATCGCCCTGATGGGCGCCACCGTCATCGGTCGCGACCTTGGGCCACGCGTCTCGTCGGCCCTCACCAGCGGACTCACCGCCGACTGTACGGCCCTGGAGATTGGCACGTATGAAGACCGCAAGGCCGGCCGCACCTACGAGAATCTGCTCTACCAAATCCGCCCCGCATTCGGCGGCAACATCGTCGCCACCATCATCAACCCCGACCACCGGCCACAGATGGCCACCGTGCGTGAGGGCGTGATGAAGAAGGAGGTGCGCGACGCGAACTATCCCGGCCAAGTGATCCGTCACAACACGAGCGACTACATCACCGACGAGGACTGCGTGGTGAAGGTCATCGAGCGACACGTGGAGAAGGCGAAGAACAACCTCAAGGGCTCGCCCATCGTTGTGGCCGGCGGCTACGGCGTGGGATCGAAGGAGAACTTCCAGCTGCTCTTCGACCTGGCCAAGGAGCTGCACGCCGAGGTGGGCGCCTCACGCGCCGCCGTCGACGCGGGCTTCACCGACCACGACCGGCAGATCGGACAGACGGGCGTCACCGTGCGACCCAAGCTCTACATCGCCTGCGGCATCTCGGGCCAGATCCAGCACATCGCCGGCATGCAAGAGAGCGCCATCATCATCTCCATCAACAGCGACCCCGAGGCGCCGATCAATGCCATCGCGGACTACGTGATCACGGGCACCGTGGAGAGCGTCCTGCCGCGCATGATCAAGTATTACAAGAAGAACAGCAAATAATAAGGAACCATCATGGCAAACTTTTATACCGATACGCCCTCGCTCCGCCACCACCTGCACCACCCGCTCATGCGCCGCATCGTGGAGCTGAAGGAGCGTAACTTCAGAGATAAAGACACGTACGACTACGCGCCGGTCGACTTTGACGACGCAATGGACAGCTACGAACGCGTGCTGGAGATGGTCGGCGAGATCAGCGCCGACGTCATCGCACCGAACGCCGAGGGCGTCGACCGTGACGGCCCGACGGTGGCGGACGGTCGCGTGACCTACGCACCGGGCACGCAGGAGAACCTCGACGCCGTGCGCCGTGCCGGACTCATGGGCATGGCCATGCCGCGCCGCTACGGCGGACTGAACTTCCCCATCGTGCCCTACATCATGGCCGCCGACATTGTCTCGCGCGCCGATGCGGGCTTCGAGAACCTCTGGGGCCTGCAGGACTGCGCCGAGACGCTCTACGAGTTCGGCAACGAGGATCAGCACAGCCGCTACATCCCGCGCGTCTGCGCCGGCGAAACGATGTCGATGGACCTCACCGAGCCCGACGCCGGCAGCGACCTGCAGTCCGTCATGCTCAAGGCCACCTACGACGAGGCCTCGCAGTGCTGGCGCCTGAACGGCGTGAAGCGCTTCATCACCAACGGCGACTCGGACATCCACCTCGTCCTGGCCCGCTCCGAAGAGGGCACCCGCGACGGCCGCGGCCTCTCCATGTTCATCTACGACAAGCGCAACGGCGGCGTCAACGTCCGCCGCATCGAGAATAAGATGGGCATCAAGGGATCGCCCACCTGCGAGCTGGTCTTCAACAACGCCCCCGCCGAGCTGTGCGGCGAGCGTCGCCTGGGCCTCATCAAGTACGTCATGGCGCTCATGAACGGCGCCCGCCTCGGCATCATGGCGCAGGCCGTGGGCCTCTGCGAAGCCGCCTGGCGCGAAGCCGACAAGTATGCCAACGAACGCCGGCAGTTCGGCCGCGCCATCATCGAGTTCCCCGCCGTCTACGAGATGCTCGCCCTCATGCGTGCCCGCGCCGACGCCACCCGCGCCATGCTCTACGAGACGGCCCGCTACGTGGACATCTACAAGGCCCTCGACGACATCGCCCGCGAGCGCAAGCTGACGCCCGAGGAGCGCAAGGAGCAGAAACGCTACGCCAAGCTGGCCGACGCCTTCACGCCGATGGGCAAGGGCATGTCGACGGAGTTCGCCAACCGCAACACGTACGACGCCATCCAGGTGCACGGCGGATCGGGCTTCATGAAGGACTACACCTGCGAACGCCTCTACCGCGACGCCCGCATCACGAACATCTACGAGGGCACCACGCAGCTGCAAGTCGTGGCCGCCATCCGCCACGTCACCACCGGCACGTACCTCGCCCGCCTGCGCGAATACGAGGCCGAGACGTATCGCCCCGAGCTCTCCGACCTGCACGCGCAGCTCCGGGAGATGACCGACACGTACGAAGGGCTCGTGGCCCGCGTCACGGAGCCTAAGGATGCGGAGCTGCTCGACTTCATGGCGCGCCGCCTGGTGGAGGCCGCCACGCATTGCGTCTTCGGCTACCTGCTCCTCCAGAGCGCCAACACGGACGACTCGTTCACGCCCTCGGCGCGCGTCTACGTCCGCTACGGGGCCGCCGAGATCGCCCAGATCCGCAGCTTCATCGAGGGCTTCCGCCCCGAGTCGCTCTCGGATTACAAGGCATAAACGATACACAAAGACGAAAGCCCTCTCTTACCGGAGGAGATTTCATATTTATTTTTTTGTATGTAGGCCGGATCTGCTGTGAAGCACGTCCGGCTTTTTTTATACCCCGACCGGATGGCCCCTGCGGGGGCAGCGAAGTTTGGCCGGGTACCTCACGTAGGGGCGAATTGCATTCGCCCCCCCAAACATCCCGCAGGGATGAATGATTGTCCCCGTGTAGGGGCGAATTGCATTCGCCCCCCAGACATCCCGCAGGGATGA
>ERZ773014.277-NODE-277-length-35244-cov-20.829720_pt1 | contig 35244 bp, 32 predicted proteins | sample MGYA00580841_ERZ773014 | MGnify/ENA primary metagenome ERZ773014 (study PRJEB29015, sample SAMEA2737989) | human oral metagenome | biome: human oral; feature: human-associated habitat; material: dental | place: China | collected 2067 ... | reverse complement strand
TTTAAAGTCCAATGCAAATAATGCTTCTGTTTTTTCTCTCAAATCTTCATTTTCTGAAACCATTTTAAATAATTCAGCTTGAGTATATTTTTTATTTTTTGTTAATTTTTTTGTATTATCAAATGTAAAATTTTTCAATCTCTTCAAATTCCTTTCTTTGTTTCTAACATATAATTAGTTTTTAAAAATTTTTTAAATATTTATATTAATATTATATCAAACGATTTTAAGATATGCAAACATATTTATTTTATTAAAAAAATAATTTTGTTCTGCTATTTTGTAACATAAAAATCATAAAAATAAATATTTGATTTTTTTTCTTTTAAATGTTATCATATAATTTAGCAACTGAAAAAATATTATTTTAAAAATATAAAAAAAAACTTATTTTATAAAAAAGGAGAGATTTTTATGTTATTTTCAAAACAATCAGCAGAAGAACGCCGTGAAATGATTTTAAATGGAAATATTTTAACAACACTTTTATTTTTATCCGTCCCAACTCTCATGGTTGGAATAATTCAAGCATTAATCCCGCTTTCAGACGGACTTTTCTTAAATAATTTAGGTGGTGTACTTGTCGCAAGTTCAGTTTCATTTAGTCAACCAATTTTAAACACAATGATAGCTCTCTCGCAGGGACTTGGTGCCGCTGCAATGGCAATGATTGGAAAACTCTATGGTCGTGGAATTATTCGTGCTGTAAAAGAAACAACCTTACAAATTTTTGTATTTAGCTTTTTTATCGGTTTAGGATTAATCCCAGTCTGCGTAATTTTAGCTTTTTTTATAGCTGAATATACAACTCCAGAGATAAAAAATAATGTATTTATTTATATCTCGCTTTATTCATTGGTCATTCCATTCAATTTTCTAGCTTCGATTTATAATGCGGTAAAAAATTCCATTGGACGACCAGAAGTTCCCCTAATAAGAATTTTTTTCCTGCTTATTTTAAAAATTATTTTCAATACAGTTTTTTTATATTTTTTTAAATTAAAAATATTTGGAGCGGTAATTGCAACATTTTGCTCATATGTTGTCGTAACAATTTGGATGTATCATGATTTGTTTATAAAAAAAGATGATATGCGTCTAGAAATAAAAAAATATAAATTTATTCCTCCTATCGTGAAAAAATTACTCCGAATAGGTTTTCCATCAATGATAAGTTATATGTTAATTCAATTAGGCTTTTTCTTAATAAATACAGAAGTGGAAAAATATGGTGCAATATCCTTAAATGCTCAAGGAATTGCATCAAATATAAATTCAATTTGTTTCATTTTACCAGCTTCCATTGGAATAACCGTTACAAGCATGGTAAGTATGAACATGGGAATCGGAAATATTAAAAAGTCTAAAAAGATTTTTTACTGCGGAATAGCAACAAGCATAGTTATAGCAATTTTAATAATTGCTTTAATTCTTCCTTTAGATGAAGTATTAACTTTATCTTTTACAAGGGAAAAAGCTGTTTTGGAAATTGCGAACAAAGCTTTAAATATTTATACTTATTCCGTGATAAGTTTCGGAATTTTCTGCGTTTGTCAAGGAGTTTTCATTGCTCTTGGTCGAACAAAGGTTCCAATGTTTATGTCTGTATTAAGAATTTGGTTCTTTAGATATTTATTCATTCTTTTTACAAAGTCATTTTTAGGAGTTTACTCTGTTTTTTGGGGAAATTTATTTTCAAATATGTGTGCTGGAATTTTATTTTTTATTTTAGTTTTAAAAATAAATTGGTCAAATAAAAATGTTTAGATTAAATTTATAAAATGTTTATTTGCTTCTAAATTTACTATAGAAAAAAAAAAAATCAAAGATATATATGAGGAAACCATATTTAAAATAGTAAAAAAAATATTAAATATAAATGGCAAAAGAACACATAGAAAAAATCCTACGACAAAAAAAGACATAACAGAAATGTATGATAACGGAAGAATACAATTTTGAATGGCTATGCTGCTCTACTTTGAAACGATAGTAAAAATAAGTTAGAAGCGTCAAATTATCTTATAGTTTTAAATTTTAAAAGAGACATTAGTCTCTTTTTTTATTATCGACTATTGACTATTTGGATTATATAATAAGGTATTTAATATTATATTTTTTTATAATAAATAACGTCCGATAATATTTTTTGAATAGAGATGTTTTATTATTAAAACTAAAAAATCTGAATAAATAAAAAAACTCTAATAACTATTTATAGTTTAATTTTTACTATAAATAATTACTGGAGTTTAAAAATTACTTTATTTTAATCTTTAATTATTAGATTCTTTTTTCATAAAATTTGAAGTCACTATTTCATATACATAAAATAAAATGCACATAATTCCTACTATCACTCTTAAAATTGCTGTGATATTTGTATCAAAATCCAACCAAATCATTACTGAATTTACAAAAGTTAATATTGAAATTGCTATTAAAAAAAAATTTTTTGTATTACACATGCAAAAGATTAAAGAAATTGAAAAAAATATATACGCTACTCTTATTAATCCTATCCGCATTGCCAACTCTTGTGAGGAAGTTACCAAATCATTGAAATATGGCGAACTTTCCAAAAAAACTCTTGAAATATCTACAGACATTGAAATTGCAATAAAAATTAAAAATGTGATATTAAAACTTAAATTTTCTTTATTTCCTTTTTTGTAAACAAAAAAAATTGTCCAAAAAAGAAAAATCCAAAAAAGAAAACTTGTAGAAACCAAATGACTGGTTATATAATGAATTCTATTATTGGAAAATTCTTTAAAAATAGTGCTATAAAAATCTAAATTTAAAGTTATAAAACGAAAAGATATAAGTATTCCCACTAAATTTCTAAATAAATTTACAAATTTTCTTATTTCTGACGAATTTTTGTTAAATTTTTTTATTATTTTTTCTTCTATTTTTTTAGTTTTCATAAAATTCTCCCAAACTAACTTTCATTTTCAATAAATCTTTTTACCCATTCAACATAAGTTGAATCTGTAATATTTAACGCTTCTAAATTGGCTAAAAAATTCTCTTCATCATCAAAAATATTAAAAATAATCGGTGCTAAAACTTTTAATGTCTGAGTTTCAAATATTCCTTCAATATTCATACTGTAAATCAAAGGTTTTTGTTCTTTTAATAATTGACTGTTTGTTCTTTTAACTTCATACAGCAAAGCTAGTAAATTTATTTTTTTCAAGTCATTTTTTCTATCTTCCAAAACTACATCAATCTGGTCTGAAAGAAGTTTCTTATATCGCCAGGAATGATGTTTCTTGTACTCTTTCGGCTCCAATAAAAATTTTAATTTCTGAGAAAATAAAACTAAATTCCCCATATCTTTCTCATATTTTATCGCAATATTTCTATCAAAAAAATTATTTATTTTTTTCAGCAAATCATTTTGTACCTGAAAAAGATTTTGTTCATCATATGCTCTACTTACAAGCATTAATTTTTGCTCATTAAAAACATCATACAGATAAATTTCTATTTCATATCTTTCAACATTTTTAGTTTTTAAAATATTTCCCGACAAGATATAATTTAAATTTGTATTTGATTCCCTTATTTTTTTCATATAATCAACACTATATTTTGATTTTGGAACAAATAAATTTTCACCTCGATAAACAATTGCTACCTGATAATTTAGATTTGTTTTATAGTGCAAATTTTCATTTAAATAAAGTGGCAAAGAAATCGCCAAGTTCTCTGCAACTTCAGATTTTTCTCCAATCGAAGTCAATGGTAAAATCAAAATATTAGGTTTCACTCTTTTAGTTTGATTTAACAAAAATTCTGGTTTATTAAACTCATAGTACCAAATTGGTTTATTTGTTGAAAAAAATTTATTTTTTGGAAGCAACTTATTTTTTTCATTTTTATTTCTACTCTCTGCCTTTTTTATTTTCAACTTTAAAAATTTTTCTTCCAATTTCATAAATTTCCTATAATATTCAATCCAAGGATATTTTGACACAAACTTACAAAGTTCCAGTCCTTCGTTATATTTTCTTTTTGAATAATAGTATTCCAATACATTTAAAGTCGTCTGAACTCCGTGTTTTTCAGGAGTATAATATGGCAAGACATATTTCTCAAATTCCTCATACATCTGATTTAAAATATAGATACTCGAAGTAAGGCTCATTACTTCAGAATTATAACTAGATTCTTTTAATGCCGACATCAAATAAAAATTGCCCATTTCCCTATTTCCGCGCTTAAAAAAAACTACAGCTTCCATGACTTTTGCACGCCAATTTCCCTTTATTGAAGATAATTTTTCCAATTTACTTTCATATTCCAAATTGCTTCTCTTTTTCACAATATCAAAATATCTTTTAAATGCTACTGAGGAATTTGGATTTTTTTCTAATGCATCCAAATACTTTTTTTCAGCTTCTGAATACTTTTCTTCCATTTCCAACGCTTCTGCATAAGAAATACAAAGTGACTCCGTCATATTCTCGCTGTTTAAATTTCTCTCATAAAGTTCTATTGCTTGTTCTGGAGTACCTGTCTTAATATAAAACGTTCCCAGCAAATTTAATTTTCTCTCAAAATTATGGTCTTTGGCATAGAACCTGAAAACAGCTTCTTTGACTTCGTTGTATAAATTTTTTGAGAAAGCATCTATAATTACTGGATGTAAATTTTCTACATTATTCCAGTTCTTCTTTATTGCAGGCTCTAATTTTTTTTGTATCCATTCTTTTTTTTTCATTTTTATTTCTTTTCCAAAATTGTCATAACAGGAAACTTCTTCTAATTCACTAGCATCTTTGACTATTTTGAATTCATCAACAAATTTTTTTTTATTAGTTTCGGTTTCTTTTTTTTTCTCTTCGGAATTATGTTTTTTTTCCTCAGGTTTATTAAGAAAATCAAAAATTCCCATACATTTTTTCCTCCTAACTTCGAACTTCTAAAATTTTACAATTGACAATTATTTATAGTCAACTATTATAATAGGTGGTTTAAAATTTCCATTTATTTTATTAAAAAATTTAAGCAAATTTACTTTTATTTTGTTTTCCAAATGAACACTTAGCACTTCATATAACAGTATACCATAAAAAGAAATCTTTTGCTATCATATGTTTGAAAATTTTGAATAACAATTTTTTTAATCTTCTGACCTTCAATTCCAATAATTTCTTTCTTGGAAATAATCTAAGGCTCAAATTCAGCGTTCCTGCTTTGGAAATAGCCATCTTCAGCATACCCATTATCAATTTTATATCCACAAATTTTTTTTATTCACTTTTTAAAAATTTTATATTTATACTGCTTTCCAAAAGATAATTTTGTATCACAAGTTTCTCTTTCATCTTCGTAATAATAGACGAAATTATATTAAGAAAAAATTTAAGAAGCCGAAAAGAACTAATAGGATAAAATTTAGTTTAAATATATTTGATTTCATTCATATATATATGAAATAATAAATTTTATAACATCTTTATAATTAATTAAAAAACTTTATTTTTTATTTTTTATCTTTTATTAATTTAAAATTTATGCTAAAATATACAAAAAAGAAAGGAATCTTATTAAAAATGAGTATGTTCGCGATTATTTCAACTTACAAAAAGAATCTAGACGAAGTTGACAAAAAAAGAGAGGAACACTTGGCATATGTTAAAAATTTTATTCTTTCTGGAAAATTTTTAGTTGTAGGAAGAAAAAATCCTATTGACGGAGCTGTTATTATTGCTCATAATGTTACAAAAAAAGAATTGGAAGAAATTTTTGAGAACGATCCATATTATATGAATGGCTTGGCAGAATATGCGATAACTGAATTTAATCCAGCGTCTTTTGCAAATGGACTAAAAGATATTTTGGAAAAATTAAAAAAATAAAAATTTTAAAAAAAAAACATATAAAATTTTATTAGTTAAACTAATTTAATAATATATGTTTTTTTATTAATTTATAAAATATGTTCCATAAAATATCTTATCTGGATTCGCCACCAAGGCCAGTCGTGAGCGACATCAAATCCCCAGTAATCAAACCAAGCAGGAACTTGTTTTTCACATAAAATTCTATCAAGTTCTCTATTACTTGGAAGAAGTTCTCCTTCCCATGCCCCTTGTCCAATACAAATAATTATATTCTTTTGTCTATACAAATCCAAATAAGGGTGATTCCAAGGCATATCTTTTAAAAAGTCAACCACCGAATTGTTGTAAACCAAGTCATCCATATAGTTACCAAAAAACATTCTCGCATCAAATTGTCCACTTAAAGAAATTAATGTATCAAACAAGTCTGGTCTACGGAAAAATAAAATTCCAGCGTGAGATCCACCCATACTGCATCCTGTAACAATTATATCGCTTCTCCAAGAAATATATTGGATTCTAGGAACCATTTCATAGCAAATGTGCTCAAACCATCTCTCCTGCATTTCGATTCTATATCTAGGATTTCCATTTAAATCTGACCAGCTTTCAAGATCAACACTTCCCACACAAAAAACTTGAATCTTCCCCTGTTCAATAAAATCCGACAAAACATCAATCATTCCAAATTCTTCATATTGATTGCAATTTCCATCTTGTGAAGGAAATACCAACACTGGCTTTCCAGAATAACCATATCTTTTAAACTCCACTTCTCTATCAAGTATGGGACTATACTCTCTTATATATTCTATTTGCATATTCTCTCCTTATTTTTTCTCGTGAACCATTTTTTTGAATTCGTTCATTTCTTCTTCTGTTTTAAATTTTGCGGTATACATATAATTTCCCATCGCTCCAGCGAAAATATCTGGCATTCTTTCATCCATCATAATTTCATTTGCATATTTTTCTTTTATTTGTTCATGTGAGTAAACATATTCGTTGTTATCTCTTCTACTTGCATAAAAACAATAATTTTTTTCAAGATTTTCGTTTAAATTGGCATTTCTTATTTCATCAAAAGCTACCATATCAGCCCAAATTTGATAGACATCCGTATTGTTTGCATAATTGTACATATCTGGTGTATATCCACCTGCAGGACGCATATTTGTTTCAAGTCCGATATAATCACCTTTTTTACCCAACCCTTCTTTATCTTTTCTCAATTTGAAAAATTCCAAGTGAATAAATCTACTTTTTACTCCAAATCCTTTTACTGCAACTCTTCCAATTTCAAGAAGCTTTTGTGGCATTTCTTTTTCAACATAATAATAAACGTCTAATCCTTCATTTACCACATCCATAATTGTTGGTTCAAAAATCCCTGTTTCAAAAAGTGGCTCTCCTTTTGAATTTATAATCGCATCATAGGAAACCAAATCTCCATCAATATATTCTTCCATTATATATTTTACGTCTTTATTTAATGTTTTAAAAAAAGTTTTTAATTCTTCTTCATTTGAAATTTTATGAGTGTCACTTGCTCCAACACCGTTGTCAGGTTTTACAATAACAGGATAACCTACTTTTTCAATAAATTTTTTAGCTTTTGCCAAAGTTGTTACCATTGAATAATCTGCTGTTGGAATTCCAGCTTTTTTATAAGACTTTTTCATTTTTGATTTTTCTTTTATTCCTGAAATTTTATTAAATTGGATTCCTGTCGTAACATTAAAATCTGTACGAAGTCTTGAATCATTGACTAACCAATATTCATTATTTGATTCAATCCAGTCTATTTTCCCATATTTATGTGTAAAAAATCCCACAGCTTTTAAAACTTCATCATAATTTTCTAAAGACGACACTTTGTAATACTCAGTCAGAGCATCTTTTAATTTGACATCTAAACTATCATATTCGGCATCTGCTATTCCTAAAACAGTTACTCCATTTTTTTTTAATCTGTCACAAAATTCCCAGTTTGTCTTTGGAAATTGTGGTGAAATATAAACAAAATTCATATTTTACTCATCTCCTTAAAAATAATTTATTTATTGTTTTTATTATATTCTTCCAAGGCATGTTTTAAAACTTTCATTCCATTTTCAATTTCAATCAAGTTATGTGTACAAAATGAAAATCTAGCTTCTTTAGTCCCTTTTCCAGGTGTCGTATAAAATCCAGGCCCTGGTGCAAATGACAATGTCTGATTTTTATATCTAAATTCTGTAAGCAGCCAAATTACAAATTTTTCAATATCATCCACAGGTAATTCCGCAACCAAATACAGGGCACTGCTAGGCTTATAGGTAATAACTCCTGGAATTTTTGTTATATTTTTAAAAATCATATCTCTTCTAACTTTATATTCCAATTTTGTGTTGTCTATATAAGTGTCAAGAGTGTTAATCAAGTTTGCACTCGCATATTGCTCAATTGTCGATACAGAAAGTCTAGCTTGACAAAATTTTAGCGCTTGAGCTATAAACTCTTTATTTTTTGAAGCTATAACTCCGATTCTTGCTCCACATGCACTATAGTGTTTTGAAATACTGTCAACCAAAATAACTCTGTCTTCAATTTCTTTCATTGTTAAAAATGACTGATATTGCGATTCAATCTCTTCATCGTAAATAAACTGTCTATAAACTTCATCAGAAATTACAAATAAATTATATTTTAGTGCAATTTCTTTTATTATTTCCATCTCTTTTTTTGTAAATACAATTCCTGTCGGATTTGATGGATTTGAAAATAATATCGCCTTAGTTTTAGGTGTAATCAATTTTTCAATTTCTTCCTTCTTTGGAAGGTGATAATGATTCTCGATAACAGTTTCAATTGGAACTAATTTTGCATCAGCCGCTCTTAAAAAACTATCATAATTTGTGTAATAAGGTTCTGGAACTAAAACTTCATCACCTGGATTACAAATAGTTTGCAACGAAATTTGGATTGCTTCACTTCCACCTTGTGTTATTAACATTTCGTCTACTGAAATATCAATTCCCGATTTTCGGTAAGCTTTTACAAATGTTTCCCTTAGTTCCAATATTCCTGCGGAATTTGCATATTTTACAATTTTTTCCTTATAATTATCTAATCCCTCAAAAAAAGTATCTGGAGTTTCCACATCAGGTTGACCAATATGAAATTGGTAAACTTTTACTCCTTCTTTTTTTGCTTCATCAATATAAGGAACAAGTTTCCTAATCGGTGAATATTGCATATTTTGTACTCTATCTGAAAATCTCTCTTTCATTTTCCCTCTTTTCTTGTATAAAAATTAACTTATTTATTATTGTATTTTTCATTTAATGCCTTTAAAATCGCAAATGTTTCTAAATCAATTTTTCCATCATATTTTGACGGTCTGAAATGATGCTGAAATACTTTTATTACATTTTGAGTCTGTTTATCCCATCCATTTGTAATATCTATTGCATAACCAAACTTTTTTAACTCAGTTTGTACTACTGATGGCGTAACGGTATTCCAAGCACTTGAATATTGTGCTTCATAGGCTTGTTTTCTGTCATTATCATACCACATTCCAATATTATATTTTTGATATAATTCTTGCCAAGGGAATAAAGGACCTGGATCAGATTTTCTTTGAGGCGCTATATCTTCGTGTCCCAAAATATTTGTTGCAGGTATCTGATATTTATCAGCCAAGTATTTTACAAGAACAGCGACATTTTTTATTTGAAAATTTTTATATGGAACAAATGATCCATGTGCATCACCATCATTTACAATTTCAATTCCAACTGAACTATCATTTAGATTTTTAGTTGTTTTCCATTCACTGGCTCCTGCGTGCCAAGCTCTTTTGCTTTCATCTACTAAATAATAAACTGGATCATTTTTTTGGTCAGAAACTAAGTAATGTGCGCTCACTTCCTCTTTTGTCAAAGTTTTAAGCGAACCTTCTTTTCCAATTGCTGTATAGTGAAGAATTATAAATCTTTGTCTATAATTTTGCCCTTCCGAAGTGTAATCAGAATTTATCGTAATATTTCCTATTGAGTTTCTAATTGTCTGATTTCCGCTTCTAACTGGATTTGGATTTGGATTTGAGTTTCCATTATTACTTGCGCCATTATTTATTATAATTTCAACTGGCTTTTTAACATCTTTTGAAGAATCATTATTATTTGCATTTAAAAGACTTGCAAATGCTAATATTGATATTATCATCAAAACTTTTTTCAAAATTTTTACCTCCTATGCTTTTTATTTTATAAAATTTTTACCATTTTTATTTATGGTAACATTTTTAAAAGTTAATTTCAACAAGAAATTTTTTCAAAACTCTTTTTGCTTTTAAAATTTTTACTAAAATATTACAATATTACATATAATTCTTATTTTACCAAAATTCCATTGTTCTTTCAAGTTATTTTGAAAATTTATTAAATAATTTTACTTTATTTCAATAATTTTTATATTTTTACAAAATTTCAAAAAAATTTATTTTAATAATTTTTTATTTATAAAAAATAAAATTATTTGAAATTTACTAAAAAAATCACAATCAATTTAATGACAATGACTGTGATATTTTTCTTATTTTTTGCCAATAATTTTTTCCTTCATTTTATATAAAAAAACTCCAGCCGCAACACTTACATTAAGGGATTCAATATTTCCATATATAGGAATTATTGCTTTTATATCCGAATTATTTATCATATAATCTGAAACTCCACCACCTTCATGCCCAAAAATAAAAGCATTTTTTTCCTTTAATTCTATTTTCTCATATGAAACAGAATCTTTATACAATGCTGTTGAAATTGTCAAATAATTATTTTCTTTCAAAAATTTTACAATATTTTTAGGCGTTTCATAAATGACATTTAATTTGAAAATCCCGCTCATAGTCGCTCTCACAGTTTTTGGATTATAAACATCCACCGAACCTTTCGTAAGAACCAAGTTATAAAAACCCGTTGCAATCATTGTTCTAATAATTGTTCCAACGTTTCCAGGATCTTGAATATCATCTAAAATTACAACGTCACCTTTTATATCTAAAATCGTATTCAAATTTTTGGAGTACAAAAAAATTATTCCTTGACTATTTTCCTGTGTTGAAACTTCGTCAAATAAATTATCTTTTAAAATTGTCAAATTTTCATTTTGAGAAATATTATATTTTTTTTCAAAATATTCAAATTTTGATTCTTTCACAATAATTTTATTAAAATTTATATTTTCGCCTAAAAATTTTTCACCTTCAGCTTTAAAAATACTGTTTTCATCTCTATACTTTTTTTTATCCAACTTTTTTAACAATTTATAAAACTTATTATCTGAACTTGCTATTATATCTTTCATTAAATTTATTTTCTCTTTCTCTTTTTTTCTTCATAATTAAATTCTTTATAGTTAAATTATATAAAATTTTTAAATTTTTTTATTTATCTTTATTCTTCATTATTTAAAGTTTTCTGGCAATTTTTCTCCACCTAAAATATGATAATGCATATGAAAAACTGTTTGTCCACCATTTTCATTTATATTTGTAATAACTCTGTAACCATCCTTAGAAATTCCCAATTTACGAGCAATTTTTGCGATTGTCAATTGCAATTTTCCTAGTACCAGTACATCTTCTTCAGTTGCTTCATCTAAATTCTTAATTTCTTTTTTAGGTATCACAATGACATGAACTTTAGCTTGTGGCTGAATATCGTAAAAAGCCAAAAAATCATCATCTTCATAAACTATATTTGCTGGTATTTCTTTATCTATTATTTTTTTAAAAATTGTTGACATAACTTTTTTTATCCTTTCTATATTTATTCTACTGTTATCTCTTTTATCTCCATCTAATCTGCCTAAATTATTTTTTTGCAAGTTTCATTTAACTTTATTTTTTAATTAAATTAAAATTATCTTTCTATTTTATCGACTCTTCTAGCATGTCTTCCACCTTCAAATTCAGTATTTATAAATGTTTCAACACATGCAAGTCCCAATTCATCTCCAATTACTCTGGCTCCCAATGCAATGACATTTGCATCGTTGTGAAGTCTAGCAAGTTTTGCTGTAAATTCATTGTGAACAAGTGCTGCTCTGATTCCTTTAATTTTATTTGCTGCAATTGAAATTCCAATCCCTGTTCCACAAATAAGTATTCCGTATTCAGCTTTCCCGTCTAAAACTTTTTCACCTACAAGTGCTGCAATATCTGGATAATCAACCGATTCCAATGAATCCGTTCCAACATTAATAATCTCGTGTCCTCTTCCTTTGAGCGCCTTTACCAATTTTTTTTTAAATTCCACTCCTGCGTGATCATTTCCGATAACTAATTTCATCTAAAAATCCTCTTTCTCAAAAATTTTTTATTGTATTTTAATAAAATTTATTTTTTTAAAATTTCTAACATCTCTTTTGAAATTCTTTTTAATTTTCCATTTTTATCTACAAATACATTTACTGTTCGTGCTTTTGCTTTTAAAACTTTATTAGAGTCATACATTTCATAGTAAAATTTTATTTTTATACTATTGATTTCTTCAATTTTTACAAAAATTTCAATTTCATCGTCATATTTAGCCGAGTCAATATATTCGATATTAAGAGACTTGACTGGCAAAATAAATCCCATATTTTCTATGTTCTTATAGGGTAAAATATCTCTAAAATATTCAGTTCTTGCAATTTCCATCCATTTCAAATAATTTGAGTGATAAACAACTCCCATTTTATCAGTATCATAATAATATACTCTAAGTTTAAAACTCTTCATAAATTTTTCCCTTACATCTCTTTTATTTCAATTTTTACAGATCTCTTGTCTTTTTTGGCAATTGAAGAAATGAGAACACGAAGAGCCGTGATAATTCTTCCATTTTTTCCGATAACTTTTCCCATATCTTCTTTTATCACATTAATTGTAACATCAATATGTCTACCTTTCTCACTGCTTTCAATCATATAATTTTCCGTAGAATCCAATAAATTTTCAATCCAAAAATTTATCGTTTCAAAATATTTACTCATTCTTTTTTCTCTCCCGTCTTTTAATTTTCTTTTTCACACTTAAATAATACAATATTGGAAGTTAATTTGTCAATATTATTTTAAACAAATCTTTTAAATAAGTCTTTAAAAGATAATTTTTTTATTGATTTTCTTGAATTTTTTTAAAAATTAATAATTTTTTTAAATTTTTTTATATTTGATAAAAAACCTTTAATAATCAATGTTTTATCGAAATTTTTCTGATTTTTTTGCCATTTTTCTAAGATAAAAATATAATTTATCAAACAATATAAAAAGTGTGCCTTGCTATAATGTGTATACCAAAGTTCAAAGGTAGATAGGAGGTTATAATGAAAAAAATATTGATACTAGCTGGAGCTTTGCTTATTTCTGCAGTATCTTTTGCAGACTTAGAAAGTACAATCAAGAATCATTACAAAAATACTGATTTGACTATAAAAAGAGAGGTGGCACCTGCGAATAGTTATAATAGCTATGCTAATCCTACTTCAAATGCAGTAAGAGATAAAGTTATCAGTTTTGCACAAACTAAATTAGGTTCGCCATATGTATGGGGTGCTACAGGACCAAATACATTTGATTGTTCTGGCTTCGTTGGTTATGTTTTCAAAAAAGCTGCTAATGTAGACTTACCTAGAGTTTCAAGTTCACAAGCCGCATATAGACCAAGAATTTCATCAATGAACATGAAAAAAGGTGATTTAGTATTTTTCGAAACAACTGGAAAAGGTAGAATTTCACATGTAGGAATTTATATGGGAAATAGCCAATTTATTCATGCTTCTTCTGGAGGTAGAAAAGTAATGGTTTCTAGTTTAGACAGTAGTTTTTACAACAAAACATTTAGATGGGCAATTAATCCGTTTAGTTAAAAAGTCAACAATTTGTATTTAATTTAAAATTTATTTTTTACATAATATTTATAGCAAGTTTTCTGTTACTTGTAAATCAATCAGAAAAATCAATATAATTTTCAAATTGTAGAATTGAAAATTAAAATTAAGACTTTGGAGGAGATAATATCTGTATAGATATTATCTCTATTTTTTATAAAAAAAGAACCTTAACTTAAGATTCTCCTTTATTTTTTATTTAATTTTTTCAAAAATTCACAATTTTTTTGCCAATTCTTTCAGATATTCTTTTGCTCTATCTTTTAATTCAGGATGTCTAAGTCCAAATTCAACATTTGCTACAAACATTCCAAATTTATCTCCAGTATCATATCTATTTCCCTCAAAATTGTAAGCGTATAACCTGTCCTTATCTTTTTTCATTGCTAAAATAGCATCGGTTAATTGAATCTCTCCACCTTTTCCAGGTTTTGTGTTTTTTAAATACGAAAAAATTTCAGGCTCTAAAACATATCGTCCCAGAGCTGCCATTCTGCTTGGTGCTTCTTCAATTGAAGGTTTTTCAATAAAATCTTCCACCATCACAGTTTTTGCGTCAATTTGATTTTTCGGTTTTATGATTCCATATTTAGAAACATTTTTTTGTAAAACTTCCTGTACTCCTAAAATATTTCCTCCATCTAATTCACTGTACTTTTCAATTAATTGCTTTGTTACAGGAACTTCTCCTTTTGATTTATCTGTATAAATGATATCATCTCCCAAAAGTACGACAAATGGTTCATTTCCAACAAATGCTTCGGCACAACTTATTGCATGACCTAGTCCAAGCGGTTTTTTCTGTCTTACATAATAAATATTGGACATTTCGGAAATTTTATTCACTTCTTTGAGCAATTCTAATTTACCATTTTCTTCTAATGTCTTTTCTAATTCAAAAGAGTAGTCAAAATGGTTTTCAATCGAAACTTTATTCCGACCTGTAATAATTAAAATTTCTTCAATTCCAGATTCCACTAATTCTTCAACTAGATACTGAAGCGCCGGTTTGTCAACGATTGACAACATTTCTTTCGGCTGTGCTTTTGTTGCAGGTAATACTCTAGTCCCAAGACCTGCTGCAGGAATAACAGCTTTTCTAATTCTTTTCATACTTTTCTCCTTAACGCTTATTTTTTAAAAATAAATTTCATCACTGTAAGTCACAGAATCCAATCGGTCAAACAAAGATATTCTGTCAAACAACTCTTTTCCTTGCGTACTTCCCACTACTCTGTATGTTTTCGTTTTCATATCATAAACCAATTTACCAATTACAAAAAATTTATTTTCATCTATTTGTCCGTAAAATCTCACAACTTCACTATCTGGCAGATTTTCTTTTTTTATTTTTGCTGTATTTATTGTTTTCAAAAGATTTTTATATTCATCCAGCTTTTTATAAAAAGTTTCTTTAAATTCAGAATTTGTCGTATTGTTATCAACTTTAATTGCAATACCTATATTCAGGTCATAATTCCCATTTTGCAGTAAATAATATACCATTTTTGTCCCATCAGAATCACAAAAAATTTCATTAGCTTTATTTCCCGATTTTATTTGAGAAATCACTCTTTTCAAAAGGTCATCTGATTTGTTTAGAAATTCGCAAAAGTTAATTTTTGTCAATTCATTCTGAGGCTTGTCTATGACATTAGCACCGGCATTTACTTTTGCAAAAGATTGTAAACTAAGTCCCGCAATTAAAAATATCATTAATTTTTTCATTTTTTTTTAATCCTTTCGTTTTTGACTTGTTAATTAATTATATAATATTTTTTTAATTTTCACAACATTTTTATTTTTTATCCCAAATAAAAAATTTTATATTTGACAAAAATTCTCTGAAATGTGATTTTGGAATAAAAATCAAAGGAGTCTTGGCTGGTAATCCGTAAAATTTATATCCTTCTTTTTCATATCCCAAAGACTTTGCAATATTTTTCGCTCTAAAAATATGATAGTTATTTGTCACAATCAAAATATTTTTTTTATTTTTTTTTGGATTATCTTCTTTTATTTTTTTAAGTGAAAATTCAAAATTTTGAATGGTGTTTCGAGATTTATCTTCCAAAATAATTCTTTCTTCCGAAATTCCCAATTTCAAAAGTTCCCTTTTAATCGCTAGTGCTTCCGAAATTTTTTCATTCGACCCTTTTCCTCCAGTTGCTATAACCTTTACCGAATTATTTTTCTGTAAGAACTCACTAGCTTTTTTAATTCTCTCTACAAGTGACTCACTTGGTTTTTCACCATAAACTCTAGCTCCCAGAATGATTACATAATCTATTTTTTTATTTTTATAAATTAATTTATCATCATTTTTATACTCTTTTATCACAAAATATTCTTCCAAAATAAATGCTACAAAAATTAAAATAACAAATATTTTCAAAATAGTAAAAATTATATTTTTCATAAAATCTCCAATTTTTTATTTATTATTATTTTGTATGACAATCAAAAATATTTTCATTACTTAAAGTTACAATATTTTTATTTAATAAAATAAAAAATAATGAACATTTTAATTATACAACAAAAAATGATTTTTTCAAAGTGTTAATTTTTTTGTTAGATAGGTTGTTTAATTATAAAAAATTTAATGTCCGATAATAAATTTAAGATTTTTAATTTAAAATAAAAAAGTTTCTTTTATAAAAATAATTTAAATTTTTAAATAAAATAAAAAAGAAGAAATTCAAAACTTCTTCTTTTTAAATTTCAAAATTTATTTATTTTAAAATTAATTACTGATTTTCAAAACCACCTGTATATAATTGATAATAAGTTCCTTTTTGTGCGATTAATTCCTCATGATTTCCTCGCTCTATTATTTTTCCTTGATCCAAAACCATTATCACATCTGAATTTTTTATTGTTGATAATCTGTGCGCAATTACAAATACCGTTCTTCCTTCCATTAATTTATCCATTCCATCTTGCACAATTTTTTCCGTTCTTGTGTCAATGCTGGAAGTCGCTTCATCCAAAATCAATACTGGCGGATCGGCAATCGCTGCTCTTGCTATTGACAAAAGTTGTCTTTGCCCCTGAGAAAGACTTGCACCATTTCCACTTAAGACTGTGTTGTAGCCATTTGGTAAATGAGTTATGAAATAATCCGCATTTGCTAATTTTGCTGCGGCTCTCACTTCTTCATCTGTCGCATCTAATTTACCATATCGTATATTATCAGCAACCGTTCCAGAAAATAAATTTGTATCTTGTAAAACTATTCCAAGTGAAGCTCGTAAATCTGACTTATGAATTTTATCAATATTTATTCCATCATAACGAATTTTTCCAGAATTAATATCATAAAACTTATTTATTAAATTTGTAATCGTAGTTTTCCCAGCTCCTGTCGCTCCAACAAACGCTATTTTCTGCCCTGGCTTTGCAAATAAATTTATATTGTGAAGTACTGTTTTATTTTCATTATAACCAAAAGTTACATTTTCAAAGACAACATCTCCCAGAAGTTTTGTATAAGTTACTGTTCCATCTGAATGAGGGTGTTTCCAAGCCCATTTTCCAGTATGTTCTTTTACTTCTGTAATATTTCCGTTTTCATCAATTTTTGCATTTACCAATTTTACATAACCTTCATCTTTTTCAGAAACTTGATCCAATAGCTCAAATACTCTCTGTGCCCCAGCTGCCGCCAATATAACTGAAGTTAGCTGCTGTGCAATTTGAGAAACTGGCTGATTAATCACTTTTATAAACTGCAAAAACGAAACTAATCCGCCAAGGGTGAATCCTGCAATGTTGTTATAGACAATTATTGAACCAATAACGGCAGTCAGCACAAAATTAATATTTCCCAAATTTCCCACTGCAGGTCCCAATATATTGGCATATTTCATCGCTTTGTCGGCACTTTTAAATAATTCTTCATTATACTTTTCAAAATTTTTGTTCGCTTCTTCTTCATACGAAAAAACTTTTACAACCCGCAATCCTTCGATTATTTCTTCAACATATCCGTTTACAGCTCCAATATTTTTTTGCTGTGCGACATAATTTTTTGAACTTCTTTTAGAAATTTCTTTTGTCGTAAAAATCATTACGATTATCATAAAAACGACAAAAAAAGTAAGTGGCACATTTAAAATAAACATAGAAATTAAAACTCCAATAATTGTGACAATTGATGAAATTACCTGTGACAAGCTCTCCACCATCATCGCTCTTAAAGTGTCAATATCAGTTGAATAAACACTCATAATATCCCCATGCGCATTTGTGTCAAAAAATTTTATTGGCAAACTTTCCATATTGACAAAAACATCATCTCTTAAACTTTTTAGTGTTCCTTGAGCGATATAAATCATCATAAGTCCATAAATATATGAACAAATGACTGCAAATCCATAAACTGCTATCATTTTGGAAATAATCGCCAAAAGAAGTGAATAATCAATACTTTTATGCAATTTATATTGTTTTACGCTTGGCACGATAAAATTGTCCATCAGCTCTTTTGTAAACATTGTCCCACGAACCATTCCAAGGGTGCTTAATAAAATGAATATTATAACTAATACAAAAATTTTATTGTGCTCAAACACATATTTTAAAAGTCTGAGTAAACCTTTTATTTGAGATTTTTTTGAATCTTTTTTCTTTTCTTCTAGTTCTTCTTTTCTTTCTTTTTTATTTTTTTCCTCAATTTTTTTCATTATTTTTCACTCCCTTCTGTCTGTGATTCGTAAATTTCTCGATAAATCTGACTAGATTTGATTAATTCTTCGTGTGTTCCAAAATTTACGATTTTTCCTTCATTCATGACAATGATTTTATCTGAGTCAATTATTGATGAAATTCTTTGTCCGATAATTATTTTTGTAATATGTGGAATTTCATTTTTAAACGCATTTCTTATTAATTTATCCGTTTTCGTGTCAACTGCGCTTGTTGAATCATCTAAAATTAATATTTTAGGATTTTTAAGCAATGCTCTTGCGATACAAAGTCTTTGTCTCTGTCCACCAGAAATATTTGTCCCGCCACGCTCTATATAAGTATCGTATTTATCAGGAAACTTTTGGATAAATTCATCAGCTTGTGCCAATTTACACACATGCTCAATTTGACTGTCTGTTGCATTTTTATTTCCCCAACGAAGATTTTCTTTTATTGTTCCAGAAAAAAGCACATTTTTTTGCAAAACCATCGCTACATTGTCACGAAGCGTCTTTATATCATAATTTCTAACATCTTTACCGCTTACAAGAACTTCTCCGCTTATCACATCATAAAGTCTTGGAATAAGCTGAACAAGTGCCGACTTTGAACTTCCCGTTCCGCCGATTATTCCAATGGTCTGTCCAGAATTTATCTTTAAATTAATATTTTCCAAATTTAATATTTCAGGATTATTGCTATAGCTAAAATTTACATTTTTAAACTCAATATCTCCATTTTTAACTTGTTTTATGGGATTTTGCGGATTTTTTATGATTGGCTCTTCATTTAATACAAGTGCTATTCGTTCCCCTGATTCACGAGATAAAACGATATTCACCATAACCATCGCCATCATAAGCAGGCTCATCAAAATATTTGTTGTATATGCAAATAAACTTGTCAGCTGTCCAGTTGTCAAATCTCCTACAACAATCATTTTTGCTCCTAACCAAGATAACAGTAAAATGCATGAAAATATTGTTAACTGCATTGCTGGTGCAATAAAAACTATCATTCGTTCTCCTTTTAACATCAACTCTTTTAATTCTTTTGTAGCTTTTTTAAATTTATTTGTTTCATACTTTTCTCGAATAAAAGATTTTACAACTCTAATTCCGTTTATATTTTCCTGCAAATTTATGTTCAAATCATCATATTTTCTAATCGCACGAGAGAAATAAGGATGAACTCCAAACATTATAAATGCCAAAACGCAGCTTAAAAATATAATTGCAACTAAAAATATAACTGAAAGTTTTGGACTTATTAAAAACGACATAAACATCGCTACAACAAGCATAACTGGCGCTCTGCAAAATGCTCTTATCAAAAGTTGGAATGACATTTGAATATTATTTACATCGGTTGTAAATCTTGTGATAAGTCCAGCTGTGGAGAACTTATCAATATTTGTAAATGAATATTGCTGTATTTTATTAAACATCGCCCATCTCAAATTTTTAGCAAACCCAGCAGAAGCATGTGACGCATATCTTCCCGCCAAAATTCCAGCTGTAAGCGAAACCATCGCGATAACTAGCGTAAATGATCCAACTTTTACAGTAAAGCTCATATCTCCCTTATTTAATCCCAGATCAATGATTGAAGCCATAAGTGTCGGTATAAGCATTTCCAGAATAGCTTCTAGCGCAATGAAAATTGGCGCAATTAAAGCACTTTTTTTATATTCACCAATATGTGAAAACAGTATTTTTACCATATTCCTTCCTTTCTCATATACTTCAAAAATTTTTTTAAATTTTTGAAAGTACATTTTCTCTTAATTTTTTTCTTAAAATAAAAAAAACTAGCAACCTTTATTGCTAAAATTTAAATTTTAATATTTAACTTTAATATTTAAAAATTTTTTTGTTTTGATATTATATCACAATTTTATTTTGAATTAAATTATATTTTTATAATTTTTTTCTTTTATTTAGAAAAATTTTGATTTTAATTTTACTAAAAATATAAAAGTTTACTTGAATTTTTAAATAAAAAGTAGTATAATTATTGAATAAATAAAAATATAAAGATTAATACTCAACATTTTATAATTATATAATTATAGAAAAAATAAAAAACTAGAGTGTTAAAGAAAGAAGGAAAAAAGATGACTGAAAAAAATCTAAAAATTTTAGGATGGCTTGGAACATTACTTTCTGTAATAATGTATGTATCTTATGTTCCGCAAATAATGGGAAATTTACATGGACATAAAACATTTTTCCTACAACCATTAGCTGCAACAGTTAACTGTGCTATTTGGACAAGTTATGGACTTTTAAAAGAAAAAAAAGATTATCCGTTGTCAGCAGCAAATTTACCAGGAGTTATTTTTGGATTTCTTGCAACAGTTACAGCATTTTAAATAATTTAATTTTAAAAAAATTAAACTCATTAAAATGATTATCGGTCGTCTATTAATGAGTTTTTTTATTTTTAATATCTATTTATATTCATTTAAATCAATTCTTTGATCCAGCGCCGCAAATACGCAGCCGCAGTAACATTGTCTGTAAATATCATATTCAGCACACATGTCAACTGAACGCTTGTAACCGTTATTTTTCTTAAAATCCGATGGCAAATATTTTACATCAAAAATTTCTTGAATTTCTAGCCCTAAAGTATTTATGAGCTGACTATTTTTATGTGGACTCAGTGTCAAGGCGCTCCCGAAGTAGTCAAATCCTAATTCTTGCGCTTTTTTAGCCACTATGTCAAGTCTCATTTGAAAGCAAGCCGTACATCTTTTTCCACCTTCTTTTTCATCTTCCAGACCTTTTACAGCACGATAAAAATCAGCAGGTTTATACTCATCTTCAATAAATCCAACATTATTTCCAGTTTTTTTATTAAATTTTTCAATAAATTCCTTCTGCACCAAAGCTCTTTTTTCATACTCAGCTCGGGGATGAATGTTGTTATTGGCGAAAAGTACGGTAACATCGGCATATTGCGTAAGAAACTCCAAAACATAGGTACTGCACGGCGCACAACAGCTATGAATCAATATTTTCGGTCGAATTTCATTTTTTTTCCAATCATCTATTAATTTCCCTAAAATTGTGTGATAATTAATTTTTTGATTTGGATTCATTTTTTCAAGTATTTCTTTCGCATTTTTTATATTTTCTTCTATCAATTTCTTTACTCCTTTTTTTAATCAAATTAAATAAAAATGATACTATTCTTTTGTTAAATAGTATCAAATTATTATTTTCTTTTCAAGTTTATTATTTCTTTACAAAAAATTATTTAATTCCAGGATATTTTATGCTATTTCCCCAGTAAATTCTATCAATCATAATAGCTTCTTCAGGTAAGTTTACATCTTTTAGTACCCATTTCTTAAATTCATCAAAGCCAGTTCTGTCAACGATATAACCGATATGCTCTTTTGGAAGACTTCTATCTATATATTTGTCAACATATTCATAAGTATTTTTCATAATTTTTATAATTGATTCTTCGTCTGCCCACAAAAGCCAATCCTCAGCAAGTCTTGGATTTTGCTTTCCAGTTCTTCCCATTATCGCAAGTTTATAGTATTTTTTGGGTGATCTTGTCCACGCTCCTGTAGGACAGTTTAAGACACATTCTCCACAACCTATGCATCTGTCATGATCTCTCACAGGTTTATAATTTTTATATGTAATCGCTCCTGTAGACAATTTTTTACACTTTCTCTCACACATTCCGCACGAAACACATCTTGATTCATCCAGTTCAGGCTTTGCCATTCCAATTATTCCAAAATCGTGCATTCTTACTTTTTGACAATCATTTGGACAGCCAGTTAGAGCTACTTTAAAGTGAAAATCATTTGGGAAAATCGCTTTTTCTATTTTTTTAGCTAACTCAGTTGTATTGTAGGCCCCTTTTGGACAAACCTTGTTTCCAATACAAGCTGCCACATTTCTTGTCCCAGCCGCTGCATATCCTTTATCTTTGTCCTTGTAATTAATATCTAATTTTTCCATAATTGGCTGAACCATTTTGTTGACTTTTTCAATGTCCTTCCAATTGATTCCCAAAACTTCAAATCCTTGACGAGTTGTAATATGCACATTTCCATCTCCGTAAGTATTTGCTATATCTGCAACTAAGCCCATTATTTCTGCTGTAATAGCTCCACCTGGAACTCTTACACGAAGTGCAGTTTTTGATCTGTCTTTTGTCACTCTATATGCATTTTTTGTAACAACTTTTCTATTTAAATCCATACTCATTTTATTGCCTTCTTTCTTAAATTTAGATTTCTAAAAATATTTCTAATCCAACAATTTTTGTGCCTTGTCATACTTAAATACAGGCCCTTCTAAGCAGATGTATGTTTCATCAATTTTACAGTGCCCACATTTTCCAACCGCACACGACATTTTTCTCTCAAATGAAACCCATATTTTTTCAACTGGCACATTTAATTTCAAAATTTCAAGACAGGCAAAATGCATCATTATTGGCGGTCCCACTACAATAAACTCGGTTTCATCCATATTTTCAATTTTCAAATCTGGAATATATTTAGTCACCATTCCTTCATGAAATTCTTCTTCAGTTTTCCCTAAATCTCTTGCACTTTCAGCATTGTCCAAAGTGACCAAGATTTCAATATTTTCTCTCCAACGAGAAAACTCTTCTTCAAAAATCACGCTTTCATAATTTTTATAACCCACAATTATTTTAAAAGATTTCATTTCTTCAGGATGTTTTGTAAAATATTCAATAATCGGACGAACTGGTGCAATTCCACTTCCTCCAACGACCATTACAATATGTTTATTTTTATATTCCTCAATTGGAAAACCATTTCCATAAGGACCTCTTAAAAAAATTCTATCTCCTGCCTTTAATTCAAAAATCTTATCTGTAACTTTCCCAACTTTTCTAATCAAAAAATCAAGATATCCTTCCTCCAAGTCAAAATTCGCAACAGAAATAGGAGATTCTCCAACTCCTGGCAACGAAACTTGCATAAATTGCCCAGCATTTACTTTTCCATTTTTATATTCTACACGAAATAGCCATTCCAGCTCTGTAACCTTTTCAATGAATAAAAGTTTGTGAACAGTTGGAAAGTATATATTCATATCTATTATATCTTGTTCATCCATATTTATAGTATTTAATGTATTAGTATTCATTCTGACTTTTCACCTCTTTTTTCAGCTGAAATTCTTTTTAATTCCGCACTTAGTTTGTTTATACAATTTGAAAATGAAATATATTCAGGACAAGCATCATCACATCGTCCACATCCCGTACACATTTGATAGCCAAATCTCTTTTTAAAGTCAGAAATTTTATGCATAACTTTAAATCTCATTCTATCTCCATGTCTTTGTCTAAACGAATGTCCACCAGCCATATCAGTAAATCCATTTACATGGCACGAAGCCCACACTCTTCTCCGCTCACCATTATTATCATTTTCACTGTAAAAAACATCTTGCGTCGTCGTACAAGTACAAGTTGGACAAACGAAATTACATTTTCCACAAGCTATGCAACGGCTGTCATATTCACGCCATAAATCTAAATTTATAATATCGGAAAGTTCAATATTGTCTGGAATATCTACATGAATTTCATTGTCAGTTACAAATTCCATTTCAAAATCTTTTTCTTTATTTTGTGTTTCTTCAAAAAACCCTTTCATTTCGTCGTCTTTTATATCAACAAAAATTTCATTTTCTGTAACTTTAATCCCCAAATTATATTTATCAGTTTTGTTAGTTCCCATATCCACGCAAAAACAATTTTCAAATGAATTCGGACATCCAAATACAACAAATTTAACTTTATCCCTTACTCTTTTATAGTAAATATCTAAAAATTTGTTATTTAAGTAAATTTCATCTACTCTTTTTACTCCATGAAAATCACAGCTTCTTAAAAATATTAAATATTTTTTATCCTGTTCTTCTGGCATTTTACACTCATCACCAGTAAAATAGAACATTGTTTGAGTTATAGGAAGCATTATTTCCTTTGCTGAAAAATGCGATTTTTTATCAAAGCATATTTCTTCCACTTTATTTATTTTTGAATATCTGATAACAGGCGTATCAGAAAAAGTTCCACGATACGGTATTTCAATCGGAGCATAGATTTCATATTCTTTGCTCAATTTTGAAAGTGCTGCATTAAAATTTTTGTAATCTAAACTTATTTTCATTTTTCCTCCTGAATTAAATTTCTCTCCGTATATTGATAAAAAATTTTATTTATTTTTTTTCTCTTCCAATATAGTAATATGCAAACCCTATAAATCCACCACCTACTATATTTCCCAACGTTACAAATAATAAGTTATAAGCACATCCTACCAAAGTAACTTTTGCACCATTTAATAAATTTGCAACCGTAAAAAGCGTCATATTGGCTACACTGTGTTCAAATCCGCATGTTATAAAAACGAATAAACACCAGAAAACCATTATTAATTTTGCAGTTTCCTCTTTTAATTTTATTCCAGAAAGTACGGCAAGGCAGACAAGAAAATTACATAAAATTCCTCTAAAAAATAATTGTCCCGCTGGCGCTGTCGTCTTTGCCACACCCGCTTTTACAAATGCATCAACTATTTGCGGTGTTGCAACTCCTGAAAAAACAAATAACGCTCCACCTATAATTGAACCAATAAGATTTCCGATGTATGAAAATATCCATAATTCAATCAATTCTTTTCCAGTTATTGCTCTATTTAAAAATCCTGCAAAACCAACCATATTATTTCCAGTAAACAGTTCCACGCCAAGTGCAACCACCAAACTCAAGGCAACTGGAAAAGCTACTCCCATAACAATTTTAGTTGCTGGACTCTTTCCTAAAAGTCCTGAAATTACAAAAATAAGCATAATTCCAAATCCAATAAACAATCCCGCAAGTCCTGCCGACATTAAATATCTAGCTTTACTTTCTCGCAGTAGTTCAACTTTACCTTTTGCCGCATTTGAAACTTTAGATAATGTATCTTCGTGCATAAATATTCTCCTTTTAAATTATTTTTTTCACTTAATTTAATATCAACATTATAATTATTACATATATTTTTTAATTTGTAAAATACTTTTTTATATTTGTTACATTAATATTTTGTTTTTAAAAGTAATTTTATTATTTTAAATTTTTCTTTCGTTTTTTAATTCTTTCAATAAATTTTTTAACATAAAAGAATCAGCTTTTGGATTATTAATAGCTCTTTTCCAAAACTTGCTGCCTTTCTGTCCAAAAAATAAACCGTGAGTGTGCATTAAGAATAAATGTGGTCTTATTCCATTTAATTCTATCTTTTCAACATATTTTATCATTTTTTCAATAATTTCTTCCCTCGTAATTTTTATATTTTTACCATAATACTTTCCAAACTGTGTTAAAATCATCGGATTTTCATAAATTTGCCGCCCAATCATTACTGAATCAACATGTTCCAAGTGCTTATCAATCTCTTCAACTATTTTAATTCCTCCGTTAATTTCTACATACAAATCTGGTATTTCTTTTTTTATTTTATAAACTTCATCATATCTCAAAGACGGAATTTCTCTGTTTTGCTTAGTATCAAGACCAGCAAGAACTGCTATTCTTGCATGAATTATAAATTTTTTAATCCCAACTTTTTTTACAATTTCAACAAAATTTTTCATATCTTCGTATGTGTCAAACACTTTTTTTGAAATCTCATCAGGCAATATCTTTGTTCCATCTATCCCAATTCTATGCTTAATCGAAACAGGTTTTGAAGTAGCTGAATTCATTGCCTCCAAGATTTTTGCCACTTTTTCTGGATACGCCATAAGACAAGCTCCCATCATATTTCCAGAAACTCTGTCTGACGGACACCCCACATTCAAATTTATTTCATCGTAATCATATTTTTCCGAAATTTTTACAGCTTTGTATGCATCTTCAGGACTTGTCGCCGCAATTTGCAAAACAATGGGATTTTCAATTTTGTCAAAACCTAAAATGTAGTCTAAATCCCCATTTATAATTGCCTGTGCTGTGATCATTTCCGTATACAACAACACGTCTTTATTTATCATTCTGACAAAATTTCTGAAGTACCTGTCAGTTCTATCAACCATTGGAGCAACACTTATTTTATTTTTTATAATTTCTTTTTTTTTATATTTATTCATTTTTTTATAAAACTCCTTTTATTTTTTAATAATTTAAAAAATAGAGCAAAATATTTTTATTTTTAAATTTTACTCTATCTCAATTTTTTTATTTTTTATTTTATTTTATTACTATACTATTTTTTCTTTCTTTAATTTTTATTTCTTAATTTTTCTTATTTCTTATAATATTTCATAGCTTCTGGCAAAAATTTTCTCATTGCTTCAACTCTGTTTTTTCCAGATGGATGTGTCGATAAAATTTCTATATTTCTGCCACCTATTGATTCCATTCTCTCTTGAGCGGTAATGGCATCTGCTGGATTATAACCTGCCATTGCCATAAAAATCATACCATATTTATCAGCCTCATATTCTTGCGTTCTATTAAATTTTAACAGACCTATACTAAGTCCTTCTGATACAAGCGAAGTTACCAAGTTTCCAGCAAAAAGTCCTGTAACAGATGCCGCAACTCCAGCTAATGCTTGATTACTTGCACCTTCAGAGTGATGCCCTCCAATGACATGTCCTATTTCATGCCCCATTACAAACGCTATTCCAGAATCTGTATTTAACACTGGCAAAATTCCCGTATAAAAGGCAATCTTTCCACCTGGCATAGCAAAAGCATTTACTTCGTTACTTTTTATCAAGTTAAATTCCCAGTCCAAATTTTTAGCTTTACTCGATAAATTATTTTCACGTAAATACTGTTCAACCGCTGAAGATATTCTGTTTCCTATTCTTCTAAGTCTTTGCCCATCAGCCGTATTATTAGCAAGAAGTCCCTTTGCACTCGCCTGACGAATAAATTCGTTGTAAGAAGATATTGAGCTCTCTCTGACACTTTCATCGCTGACAAGGCTAAGCTGTTTTCTTCCTGTAAGTGGTGCAGTAGTACAGCTTGACAAAATTCCTAAAAGTGTTAAACCCATAAATATTTTAGAATATTTTTTTAGTTTCATAAGTTCACTCCTTTAATATTTAATATTTTTTTATATTTTACTACAAAAAATAAATTATATCAAATTTTTTCTCTTTATTTATTTTTTTCTTTCTTTTTCGATTTACAAAATATTTTATAAAAAAAGTTTCTGTAAAAATGCAATTTTTTAGTTACATTATTTAAGAAACTTTTTTATATTTAAATTATGTTGTTAAAATAAATTATAAATCATTTAATATACGCATATGTAAAATCTGTTATTCCAGTTATTTCTCTTCGAACAAGTCCGTGAATTTTAGGATTTGTGTAGGTATTCTCGATTGCAAAATAAATTGGTGCGATTACTGCATCATCAATTAAGATTTTTTCTGCTTCATTAATTTTCTTATCTCTTTCAGCACTTTTTGGCATTTTATAAATTTCATCAACTAACAAGTCATATTTTTGTTTTTGCCAAGAAGAAGCATTTTTGTTATCTTTTGTCTTCCATCTGTCGAAATATGTAGTGGCATCGTCATATTTTGGTGACCAAGTATTTAGAACGATGTCGTACTTTTCACTTCGTGTCATATTTAGACGCTCTTTTAGCGATACAACTGTTATTTTTGTCTTTAATCCCAATTTTACTCTTAATTCTTCCTGAATATGCTGTATTTCTAATGTCTCAGGATCAGAATTTCCGGCAAGTAATCCCAGTTCAAGCTCTTTCACTCCAAGTTCTTTTAACGCTTCGTCATATAATTTTTTAGCCAATTTTGAATCTTTATCATTTATGTAATTATTATCAGGATATTCTTCTCTATATTTTTTTGAATATCCAGAAATTTGATTACTAATTACTGATCTTGCGGCTATTGAACCATCGTTGTTTTTTATTTTTTTTATATTTACATCTCTGTCAATCGCTATTGAAATAGCTTGTCTTAATTTTTGATTTTTCAAAAATTTGTTATTTAAATTATAATCTAAATACCACAGTTTTCCTATCAAGAAAGAATTTAATGTTTTATCTTTTCTATATTTTTCAAGGTTATAGTTTTCAACTCTCGAAATATCGATTTCCCCATTCTCTATTAAATTATCTACAGCGTGAAAATCTGAAGAAACGATATATTTTATTTTAGGTATTTTTATATTTTTCACATTCCAATAATTTTCATTTTTTTCAAGTAATGTTTCCCCGTCGCTTAATTTTGTTATTTTGTATGGTCCATTAAACAAAAAACTGTCTAAATTTACAGCAAAAGTCTTTTCGTGAGCCTTATAAAATTCTTCTTTTATAGGTGCTGTTATTGGAAGTGTTAAAATATATTTAAAGTAAGCTACTGGATGTTCAAATTCTATTTCAAGATTGTTGTCATCTATTGCTTTAACACCTAATTCATTAACATTTGCTTTTCCATTATAATATTTTTCTGCATTTTTTATTGGAAAAAGCATTTCTGAGAATCTTGCAGCTGTCTTAGGATTTAAAACTCTTCTAAATGCAAACACAAAATCATTTGCAGTAATCCTAGAACCGTCACTCCATTTGGCATTTTTTCTAATTTTAAAAGTCATTTTATTATTATTTTCCGTAAAACTTTCAGCCACTCCACCAGTATAATTTCCTTTTTTGTCAAGACGCAAAAGTCCTTCATAAATAGAACTGTCAACTTGAGCAGAAATCATTTCCGTAAATAAATGTGGATCTAATGTATTGTAATTAATTCCTAAATTAAATACCACAGGATCATCATTTTTTGTTTTACTTTTAAAAAAAATACTTTTTATCCCTATTCCTAAAATTAAAATAACTATAACGAAAAATAAAATTTTAAATTTTTTCACAATTCCTCCTTTAAAATATATTAAATGGTTTTGTACTTTTTCATTAATTTATTAATTTTACATAATTCATTTTACTATTTATTTTTATTTTAATGCTTCTTTTATTTCTTCAACTTTGTCAAGTTTTTCCCAAGGCAAGTCAATATCTGTTCGCCCAATATGTCCAAATGCCGCTAAATCTTGGTATCTAAACGATGGTTTTCTAAGACTAAGAGATTTTTCAATACCTCTAGGTGTTAAATCAAAAATTTTAGAAATTGCTTCTTCAATTTTTTCTTCGTCAACAGTTCCAGTTCCAAATGTTTCAACTCTTATTGACACCGGCTCAACAACTCCAATCGCATAAGACAGCTGAACTTCACATTTAGTTGCAAATCCTGCCGCAACGATATTTTTAGCAATCCATCTTGCCGCATAGGCAGCCGATCTGTCAACTTTTGATGGATCTTTTCCAGAAAATGCTCCTCCACCGTGTCTAAAATATCCACCATAAGTGTCAATTATAATTTTTCTTCCAGTTAGCCCAGAATCCCCGTGAGGCCCTCCAATTACAAATCTTCCAGTCGGATTTATATGAAATTTTCTAACTTCGTCAATTTTTAAATCATATTTTTCAAGTACAGGTTTTATCACTTTTTCTTTTAAATCTTCTTCAATTTGTTTTTGCGTAACTTCTTCGTTGTGTTGAACTGATAATACAATTGTATCTACTCCTAAAACTTTACCATTTTCATCATAAGCAAGCGTAACTTGAGCCTTAGCATCAGGTCTAGCCCAAGAAAGCTCTTTACTTCTAGTAAGTTTTGTCAATTTTTGAATAATTCCACGAGATAGAACAAGCGCAAGCGGCATAAGCTCTTCAGTTTCGTTTACCGCACCACCGAACATAATTCCTTGATCTCCAGCTCCACCTGTGTCAACTCCCATTGAAATATCTGGCGATTGAGAATGGATAGTATTTAACACACCACAGTCAGCGTCAAATCCCATTCCAGGTCTATATCCAATTTCAGTTATTTTTTCTCGCACAATTTTTTGTACATCTACATAAGTTTTAGTTGTAATTTCTCCACCTATAACAACTAGTCCAGTTGTTGCAAACGCTTCACAAGCAACTCTTGAATTTTCATCATCTTTTAAACAAGCATCCAAAATTGAATCAGAAATTTGGTCACAAATTTTATCTGGATGCCCCGGTGATACAAATTCTGATGTAAAATAAACTTTTTTTCCCATTTTTTCCTCCTAAATTTCATTTCAAATATTTAAAAAAAAATCTCTTCCTGCTAGGAAGAGAATTATAATTCTTATCTTCGCATTCAATGCCAGGATTTAGCACCTTGTAAATACAGGTTGCTGGATACTCAAAACGGGCCTGTCCCTAATATCTCTCTTGATAAGTTATTTAATTTGATTGTTGTATAGTTAGTATACAACATTTTTTTTTAAATGTCAATATTTTTTATTTGCTATATTCTTTTGCTTTACTGTTCATAATTTCATCTATATTTACTTCTTTTTTTTCATTATTATGTTTTTCGCTTGTATCTTTCTTTTCCTCTATTTTTTTCTCCTCTTCAGCTTTACCTTTACTTTTAACACTGTTTAAAGTGCTTTCAGTAAGACTTTTTGAATTTTGATTTCCTAAAAAAGTTGTAGAGTTTCTAGATTTTCCTTCTTCACCTTTAGTTGTAGAACTGTTTTCACCTGAAGAATTTGGTCTTTCAAGTCTTTCAAGTGTCGCTTTTGCGTTTTTATCTCCGTTTTGTGCAGCAATTTTATACCATTTTACCGCTTCAGCTGTATCTTTTTGGTTATGATACGACATTGCAATAGGCATGGCAAGTGATTTATTTCCCGCTTTATATGCTTTTAGTAAATATGGTCTAGCTTCTTCTTGTTTTCCACTGTCATAAAGCATTGCTCCCACTTCAAAATTTGCTTCTTTTACACCACGATTAGCTGCTTTTTGAAACCATTTTACAGATTCATCTGTATTTTTTTGTTCCTTATTAATAAGCGCTATACGAACATCCGCTTCTTTTATTCCGGCATTGTAGGCTTTTTCAAAATATTTTTTTGCTTCATCATATTTTTTGGCTCTTACCAAATCTACCGCTCTATTATATTCTTCAGCTCCTGGACGCATTCTAAGCTGTCTAACCATGACAGGTCCACCACTGCTTACAACTCTTCCCCCTTGTCTTCTCACAACTCTTTCAGTTCTTGGAAGTTGTGCCATAAGTTTATTAGCTTGTTCCGTATTTCCTTCCTGTTTTAAAATTACTGCCAAATTATAAATTGCTTCAGGGTAACCTTTATCAACTCCATACTGCAAAATTTGTTTTACTTTGTTATTGTCTTTTAAATTGTAATAAAGTTGTGCCAATGACATAATTGATTCTTTATCTCCATTTTGCGCTTTTGTCAACGCTTCTGAAACTTTTGCTGGATCAATTTGATTGTCAATCAATTTTTGTTGTTCTTCAGGAGTCAAATTTTGGATATTTGGATTTCCTTGTGCTTGTTTCGCGCCTAAATTGAAAATATCTGTATTTATTGGTTTATTTGAAATCTGTGTCTGTGCCGACTTATTGTTTCTTGCTTTCTTTTTACAAGATACTGTCATTGTTCCCAGTGCTAATATAATTAGCAAAAATGTCATTTTTTTTCTCATTTTCATAGTTTTTTCCTCTCTTTTAAAATTATTTATATTTTTTATTATTTTAAAACGAACCTAATTGCGCCGCATCTAATATTTTGTACATAAAGTCTTGACTTGCTTTCGTCGTTGGCTCATCATCAAAATTTATTGTAAACAGTCCATCTCTATTTTCCCACAATCTGTCAAAATAGTTGTAGACATCTTTTGTCAGCTTAGAATCTTTATTTGTCAAAACTCTTAAATTGGCATCCATTATGTAGCCACGAATATTTTTTTTAATATAATTCGCAGAACCTGTATGTATTATAACATTTCCATCTGTTTTTTTCATTAGCATTATCTTTGTATGAAATTGTTCATTGTTTGTAAAATACCATTTTATCTCGATTTTATTCTTTGTTTTTTTCTTTAATTTTTTTGAAACAGGTTTATTTGGAAGTCCATTTGTACTCATTCCAAAAGCATCCCTGCTTCTGTCAAAAATAATTCTCACTTTGACTCCACGGTTAGCTGCTTTAATAAGTTTATCTATAACTGGTCTGTCCGCCAAAAAGTACATTCCCATAAGAACTTCGTCCCCAGCTTTTAAACTGTCAATATCTTTGTCTAAATTTTCACCAATCTTAGCTTCCGACTCAAATTGAACTTTGTAACTATTATTTGGATCATCATTTTGCAAAACATCTTCATTTTTTGTAAGTTCTCCCGTTTCGTAAAATTCTTTCGTTCCTTTATCTACAAAATTTCCTTTATTCTTCTCAATTTGTTCAACTTGTTTTTGCAAATCTGATTTTAAACTTTCATCTTCTTTAAATTTAATTTTTGATGCTTGAAAATTTTTTATATTAACAGGTTTTTTAGCTTCACTTTCACTTGAAACATCTATATTTCCACCTGAAAATTTTGCAACCAGCTGTAAATCTCTTAAAATGTCTTTAGTAATTTCTCCATCAGCAGAAATTGCCACATTTTCATGAAAATAACTAGGATCGTGAATATTTGCACTCGCAATTACAACTTTATCTTCATTCAAAAAAATCTTTCTGTGGTCAGCTTTTACATTTAAAGCACGAAATAAATTTCTAAGCGTAAGTTTTGGCCACATCGGTCCATAAAAATTAGTAATCCATCCTTTTCCCTGTGGGTTCCCAAAAGGTTTTATCACACTTCGCCAAATGGGCGAATACCATGGAAAAGTGTCTTTTAACTTGTAAATATCCACATCTATAACATCAATTCCAGCATTTTTCATTTCTGTGATAAGCGGATGCTCAAATGCTCCATACAAATCATTATTTTCGTCCGATAATATATATACTTTTAAATTTGGATTTTCCATTTTCTTTTTCACAAGCCTTCTCGTGTATTCTTTTGCAAATTCAGGAAATTTATCCACATCTTTGTTATAAATATCGTTAAATAAAAACATTTCGATTACCAAATAATCTTTTGCATTATCGACAACTTCGTAAGTCGCATCCCAAATCTTTCTATCATATTTAATATTTCCATCTTTGTCCAAATATGTTAAATCATAGTGAAAGTCGACATTTTTACTATCTCTAACCGGACTTTCATAGTCGACTCCCTCAGGTGGCGTCTTTATTGTAGAACAAGACACAAGAAAAAATAAAACTCCTATTGTAAAACTTCTTTTTATTATATTCTTTTTTATATTTTCTTTCATATTTTTTTCTCCCTAACTTACCAGATTATTAATCCATTTTTTACTTTTCAATCTTTTAATACAAGGCCAAATTTTTATGACTTCGTCGCTGCATGAAAGTAAATAAACTATATAAATTGGCCACCCTAGCTGAAGTCCTGTAAAATATGTGATTGGAATTGCAACACACCAAAGCGGAATTAAATCCATAAATATCGTCCAAATCACATCTCCCCCAGCTCTTAAAATTCCAACTAAAAGCTGCAGACTCAAAGATTTTACAACAATTATAAAAACTTCTGATTTTACAATTTGCTTTGTCAATGGGTAAATGCTTTTAGAAATTCCCATCAGCGACAAAATTAACGGACTGAATAAAAGCACAAAAAGTCCGACTAAAAGTCCACAAAAAAATGACACTTTTAATAAAATCATAGAATAGTTGTAGGCATTTTCTTCATTCCCCGCACCAATTTCATTTCCAATAATCGCTGAAGTTGCGCTTGAAAGTCCAAAAAATAATGTTAAAACTAAGCTGCTTATTGCTTTTACCGTCTGAATCGAAGCCGCATAATTTGTTCCCATTCGTCCAAAAATTACGATGTAGACACTTGACCCCAAAACCCAAAGTATTTCATGCAAAAATACTGGAAGCGAAATTTTCATAACTTTTACAAAAAAATGTAGCGATAAATCAAATAATTCGCTTATTTTCCCCGCAATTGGCAACTTCAATTTATAAATTATAAAAATTATATAAAAGGTGCTTATGATTCTTGCAATGACAGTCGCAATTGCAGCCCCTCTAACTCCTAACGCAGGAAAACCAAAATATCCAAATATTAACACAGTATTAAACATTAAGTTTACGACTAGTCCAATGACGCTTGAATAAAACGAATATTTTGTCTTTCCAATCGCACGAAGCTGCATATTAAACGCAAGTCCAACTCCCATAAGTGGATAAACCCAAGCGACTATTTTCATATATGCTGCTCCAACTTTTATAACATTTGCATCTTTTGTAAATATCGAAATTATAACTTCTGGAATAAAAATTCCTGCAAAGAAAAAAATTAACGAAAATACAAATCCAACAATTATTGTAATTCCAAGGCATCGCTTCAAATTTTTATAATCTTTGTTCCCAAAATACTGAGCTGCTAAAATTCCGCCGCCACTGTTCATTCCAAAAAGCGAGGTCATGAAAATCATAAATATTTGATTGGCAAATCCTGTTCCAGCAACTGCAATTGTTCCAAGTCCAAGAGCTACATTATTTTTTCCAACCATAAATATGTCAATAAAATTCATAAGGCTGTAAATCATATTTTCTATTGCAACTGGAAGTCCTACAGAAAAGACTTTTTTATAAACTGCTTTTTTCATTTTTCTCCTTTTTTAATAATTATATTTACAATTTTTTTATTTATAAAAATTATACAAGATTAATATTACCATTATTTTATGATTTTTTCAATCTAAAAAAAACAAAAAATAAAAGTTAAAATTCTTTTTTTTATTTTT
>ERZ773014.276-NODE-276-length-35475-cov-34.137916_pt1 | contig 35475 bp, 34 predicted proteins | sample MGYA00580841_ERZ773014 | MGnify/ENA primary metagenome ERZ773014 (study PRJEB29015, sample SAMEA2737989) | human oral metagenome | biome: human oral; feature: human-associated habitat; material: dental | place: China | collected 2067 ... | reverse complement strand
CGCAGCACACTACTTGTCAGATGACCCGGGTTGGACGGGAGACCCCCAACCACCGAGCACTCCAACCCTGTCCCTGGGCACTGTGCTGCGATATCTCATCCCAGAGACTGGATCCGGACCCAAAACGGGCAATAACGCAGCACAGTACTTGTCAGATTTCCTGGGTCCTAAGCGCTCAACCTTGAAACATGAATTTATGTGACATGCCCCACCAACTAATTCGATACACCGCAACCCTCACCCGACCCCCGGAAGATGTGTGCTGCGATATTGAACGAAATGAGGCCCCGGGTGGACCCAAAATCCAGATATCGCAGCACACTACTTGTCAGATGACCCGGGTTGGACGGGAGACCCCCAACCACCGGGCATCCCTAACCTCGCTCCCAGGCACTGTGCTGCGATATTGGACGAAACGAGCCCTGGATGCGGCCCAAAACCCAGATATCGCAGCACAGTGCCCGGCATGTGACACCGCCCACAAAAACACCCCACCACGGGGATGCGTGATGGGGATGGGGTGCCCACGCTTGCGGCGTCGTAAAGCAGGGGGCTAGTTGTCGCGCTCGGGCTTCACCAGGGGGAACAACACGGTTTCGCGGATACCCAAACCGGTCAGGGCCATGAGCAGGCGGTCAATGCCCATGCCCGCGCCCGCGGTCGGCGGCATGCCCTGCTCCATGGCGGCCAGGAAATCCTCATCCAACACCATGGCCTCCTCATCACCGCCCGCAGCCAGACGGGCCTGATCCTCGAAACGCTCGCGCTGAATCACCGGGTCAACAAGTTCAGAATAACCGGTAGCCAGTTCGAACCCGCGAACATACAAATCCCACTTCTCCGTCACCCCCGGCTCGCTCCGGTGCTGGCGGGTCAGAGGGGAGGTCTCCACCGGGAAATTCCGCACAAAAATCGGCCCTTCCAGCTGATCCTCGCACAACAACTCCCACAGCTCTTCCACCAGCTTGCCGTGGCCCCAACCGCCCTTGGCCGGCACGTCCAAGCCGACGGCGTCCGCAATATCGCGCAACTCAGCCACGGTCGAATTCACCGTCACCTCGGGCTGACCTGGGAACTTCCGCTGCAACGCCTCATTGAGCGACGGGTACATTTCGATCGTGGGCCACTCCGCACCACCCAAATCGTATTCGGAGCCATCGGCCAACGTCACCGTTGTGGAACCAAAAACCTCCATGGCAACATCCTGGATTAGGTTCTTGATAAGCTCGGCACAATCATCGTAGGTGCCCCACGCCTGGTAGGTCTCCAACATGGCGAACTCCGGGGAGTGGGAGGAATCCACACCCTCGTTGCGGAAATTCCGATTCACCTCGAAAACCCGTTCGATACCACCGACAACACAGCGCTTTAAATACAGCTCCGGGGCGATCCGCAGATACAGATCAATATCGAGCGCATTCGAATGCGTCACAAACGGCCGGGCCGCCGCACCACCATGCAAAGTCTGCAACATGGGGGTTTCCGCCTCCAGGAACCCCTGGGACTCCAAATAATTCCGCAGCGCCCGCATCACCTTAATCCGGGTCAGGGCATTCTCCCGCGCCTTCTCCCGCATAATCAGGTCCGTGTAACGATGCCGCACCCGCATATCCTCGCTCATATCAGCGAACGCCACCGGCAACGGCCGCAGGGCCTTCGCCGCCATATGCCACGACGAGGCCAGCACCGACAGCTCACCCCGCTTCGACACAATCACCCGGCCCCGCACCGACACGATGTCGCCCAAATCCACATCCGACTTCCACGCCGCCAACAAATCCGGGCCCACCTCGGCCAACGACAGCATTGCCTGAATCTGCGTGCCACTCCCCTCCTGGATAGTGGCGAAGCACAACTTACCGGTGTTACGAATAAACAACACCCGGCCGGCAATCGCCACCTCATCCGTGGTCTCATCCCCGGCCCGTAAATACGTCACTGGTGCGGCATGAGCAGGAGTCGACTCCGGCTCGTTCTCCCCCTCGGCCAACACCACATACTTATCCCGCAAATCAGTGATAGAGATTGTGCGATCCACAATCACCGGGTACGCCTCACCACCGGATTGAAGCAACTTCTCCCGTTTCTCCCGACGGATCCGTTGCTGCTCCGGCATCTGGCGATTCTTTGAGGTTTGATTTGCGTCAGTCACGCAATTAAACAATAGTGCACCTAGCACATTTCACCAACACCCCACAGCAACAGCCGCAGCTCATTAAACTAATAAGCATGATTACTGTCTGCGGCGAAGGCCTTGTTGATCTCGTACCCATCCATTCCTCAACCAACACCAATCCCCGATTACTTCCCCTGACGCCAGCCCTCGGTGGCGGCCCGTTTAACGTCGCCATCACCGCAGCCCGCCAAGGAGAACCCACCCAATTTCTTTCCCGCGTCTCCACCGACAACTTCGGGGACGCCCTCGTTGACCGCCTCACCAGCGAAAACGTGGACACCTCCCTGGTGCAGCGCGGTCAAGAGCCTACCACCTTAGCCGTCACCTCCCTCAACCCTGATGGCAGCGCCTCCTACTCCTTCTATATCGACGGCACCGCCGACCGGCTTGTCGACCCGCCCGCCGACCTCACCACCGACATCGCCTGCTTCGGCACCGTCTCCCTCGCCCTCGAACCCGGCGCCTCCCGCTACGCCGCCCTCCTGAAAAACCTGCACCGCGACGGCACATTCATTGCCCTCGACCCCAATATTCGGCCCTTCTACGCCACCAAGGCCCACAGCGATTTCCTGTACTCCCTCCTCCCCTCCGTCGACCTGCTCAAGCTTTCCGACGAAGAAGAGGAGTTCCTCGACCAGCCCGAAGCCCCCATCAAGGTAATCACCTGCGGGCCGGATGGGTTGATTGTGCACTTCAATGGGCAAACCATCGAAGTAACCGCCCCCACCATCGAAGTGGCCGACACCATCGGGGCCGGCGACACGGTCATAGGATGTTTACTGGCCGAAATCCACCGCCGCACCGGGGGAAAGAATGTTCGGAGCAAGACCATGGAGTTTACTGGTGAAGACTGGGCGGAAATCGCCAGCTATGCCGCCCGGGCCGCCGCCGTGACCTGCACCCGGGTTGGCGCCAACCCACCCACCCGGGCCGAAATGGAGCAACTGCCCGAGTAACTCTTCGCTAGTGCCGGCTGGGGTCGGAAGGCAGAAGGTTGGCGGTATGAAGAGTATTGGGGCATAGGCGCCCAGCTACCCAGGGCCAGTCAAGATCCGGTCATGCGGCTTGGCCCCCAGAACCACTCGCACGCTGTCGGTAATGCACACCCCACCCACCGTAGCGCTCACCACCAGGCGGGCGTCCCCTGCTTCTGGGGCTGACTCCGGGGCCGGGCCCAGCATGAGCGAATAGAGCGCCAGCTCGTCCGGCTCCACCCCAGCCGCCGCCAACACCTCGTGAGCCGCAACCAGGATCGCAGCCGCACCATCTTGCGCCGCATACGTCCCCGCAATCAGGCTGGCCGACACCGCTACCGCCTTATCGTGATCCGCGGGCGGAATATCTGCATAACGATTCGACACCGGCAGCCCCTCCGACGTGCGCACCGTCGGCACTTCATGCACCACAACCGGGTAATGCAAGTCAGTGATCGCCTGCTGCACCTGAACCAACTGGCGAATATTCTTCTCCCCCAGCACCAAATCCGTTGGGCCAATGATTCCCAATAACGCCATTATTCGGGTAACCGGCACGCTAGCACCCGCGCCACCGGCAGCTTGACTCAGCGGACTGTTCACCAGCGTTCGGGGGCCGCTGGGCCACAGTTCGGCATCCGTGTAGGTGAAGATCGCGTCCACCCGGGCGTCGATAAGCGGAGTGCAGTCAACATCGGGATGGATAGCAACAATGACTAGCGCGCCGGGGATGCGTTGGGCGGCACGGACCAGAGCGCGATGGCCGGCGTGGATGCTGGTGGTTAATGGGACGAGCACCACGGGCGTGCCCTGTTTCTTCATGACGCTCGCCAACATTGCTATGTGACGGGCGCTGGTTATGCGTGTTGCTTGTCGACGCTCAAAGGCCACCGTACCGCTCCTGTTGCTTCTTTGCCCATGCCACCAGATTTTCCGGCTTGGTGTTGTGTTGCAACAAACCATAGTAGAGCAGGGTGTAAAACACGGAACGTGCGTGATCAGTGGGCAGCGCCTCGGCACACCAGGCAAGATGGTGTTCCCTGAGAAGCTGCCTGGGCAGCAGCGGCCGTTCGTCCTCGTGCGGCTCCTGCGACTGCTCGGGTTGCGCGGCATTAGTGTCAGGATGCTCTTGCTCTTGCGGATCCCGCGGCTTGGGCTGGTTCGGTGTTATTGATAGCCACGACGGCAAATCTTGCTTGGCAAGTCTAGGCGGTTCGGCCGGTTCAGAATTGGGACCGAGTATGCTGCTCACCGAGTTTCCGCTGGGGTCTTGTAGCGTGGCACCGAGCTGATATACCTCGCTGGCAAGCTGGCTGAGCACAAAACCGGCAACGAATTCCTGCTGCCGCTCCGCAGGAACATGCTCACACACGCTTGCTAATTCCGTGGTGAGGAGCTCCATGACGACAGTCGATATTTCCTGGTCCGCCAGGAAAGCATAGCGATTGGGCGCCAATGGCATGAGCACAATTGTGTGACAACCTTGGGCCGCCAATGGTTCGAGCACCTCAAGCGAATGGCAGAAATCGACCAGGATCAGAATTTGTCCGGGCCGCACACATGGCATCAGCGATTTCACGGCAGTCAGCTTGAATACAACCATGTCGGCTTGTGGCACGGCATGCGGTCCCCCAAACACCGCATGGCCCTGGGCCCGCAATCCTTGTATGAAATCCCTAGCATCAAATATGGCCCCGAGTTGTGCGATGCGTAGCCTAGGCGGCCTACGGTATGGTTGCTGGGTCATTAGCCGTCATTTCGCCGCAGCAGATCCGCGACGCTCAGCCCGCCGCCTTCATCCCGACGCCGCCGCCCGTGCCGCGTATCTTCGGCTTCTTGTTCGGGTCGCCGGTGCGAGCCCCGGTGGTTCTGTGGCTCCGGCTCGGGTTCGCTTTGCTTACGACGCCGCCCGCCGCCCTCGCCCGGGGTCGACCCGGCAGCCACCCGCTGCCGCCAACTGCCGGTGTCTTGCTGACGACCAGCGGAATCGGTGGAGCCGGTGGTCGCGGAATCCCCCACCGCCGGGCTTGTCGACGACCAGTTCGGGGAGGCGTACGACGACCCCGAGGAGCTGGGGGCGTCATACACCGTGGCTGCCGAATCACTGTTCGAATCGGCAACCGGGGCGGAATAGTCGGGGGAGGAATATCCGCCGGACCCATAGTTGGAGTAGCTGAAGCCGGACTGGTTGGAGTCCGTGGAATGCCCGCCGCTGCGGTGGCTGCCCCGATTGTCTTGAGTCGAGGCGGAGTAGTCGGTGTTTTCCTGTGAGCCACTAGGCATGGCGAAATTCGGGTAGGTCGCCCGATTGGGGGTATTAGCGTCATTGCTGCGGGCGTTGGTGGTGTCGCGGCTGTCGGCTTCACCGGCGTTGGCGTTTGCTGCATTGCTGGAATTCCCGAATGCAAAGGAATCGCTGCCCCTGTGGCTTGTGTGACTACCCGAAGACTGCGACCCCTGGGCGCCCTGGGTCGCCTGGGAGGAAGTAGCGCTTCGACCGTAAATGTTTTGCAGGCGAGCGGCACTGAAATCGGCACCATACCCGCTGGTAGACGCACCGGAATTGTCGGGGCTGGAATGGGCGCCACCGCTACGGCCGCTGTCGCTGCCGCTGGAACCGGCGCCGGCATTAGCGTTGACGTCGGCGTTGGCGGGGAATGACCCGGTGGGCTCCTCCACCTCGGCGTCTTCGGAGTTTTCCGAAGCATAACGGTTGCTCTCCCAGGAGCTATAGCTGGGAAGATCGTAGTCGGTGGGGATGGGCTCGCCATCAACGGCGGAGTCCTCCATATTGGAATTATTCGTGGCAGTTTCGACCGGGAATTCGCTAAAGTGTTTGGACTCATCCCACTCGGCATCGGGGTCGAATTCCGGTTCGGGATCCGGGACATGGCTAAACACGTCGGTCATGTCGGTGGCATTGCTGCCGGAGCCGGTAAAGGTGGGATAAGTCCCAAACCTGGCATTATTGAACTGGTCGGAATCGACCGAAACATCATCGGACTCACGGTAGTCCTCGGCCATCTCGTGGTCGGATGTGGTGGTATCAAAATCCACGGATCCATAGTCCATGCCGTCGCTAGCACTGATTTCTTTAATCTCTTTGATTCGGTGTGCCTCGGCCCTAATCATGGCGGGTTCTTCGAAGCTCACCCCGGAGAGCATTTCTAATTGGCTCCGCAGATTGTCTAATTGGTCCTTGATCTTGTCGAGGGTCTCCTGCGTAGCGTCGTTAGTTTTTTCGGTAATTCGTTGTTCTAATTCTAATTCTCGCGCCGCCTGTTCCGCGTGGAATGCCAGGCGAGCCTGTTCGATCTGGTTTTCGTGTTCTAGTTTTTGTTCACTGAGTTTATTGCGATAGAAATACGTAAGGAAGATACCGAAAACAGCGGCCCACAATGCGGCAAGCAACGCGACTTTCAGCAGGTTGATATTGCCAGTGAGCATCATGATGACACTGGCAGCCAGCGCTAAAACAACCAGGCCAACTAAAAGGAGCTGGCCGGTGTCGCGGGTCGCGGGGGCATCGTCCTGTTGTGCGAAGCCATGGTCTTCTGATAGCACACTCATAAATACCAAGCTACCTGACACTATCACCATCTGTTGGAGGCGGGGCGGCGCAAGCACGTTCTAACCACAGTCCGGCGGCACATAACACCACGCCCCCAATGGCGGCGGTAATCACACCGGGAGCGTCGTTAGCTGCGGCAACAAGGTCGCCCATTCGGGGAATGACATACACTCCCATGCCCACATAGATTCCGGAAAAAATTGCCCCCGTCCATGCCGATGTTTTCCCAATGATAAGAAAGGTTGCCACCCGAGTGGGTTCTAGTTGGCTGCGATCAAAACCGATTCGATTGTCTTTGATTTGCCCTTTGACCCGCCAGGCTAACATGCAGCACAAGACGGCCATAATGAGGAGCGTGAGCCCCACAGAGATGGGAACGGTGGACATAACATTATAGAGGTTTTGTATTGCAATCAATGTGGCAGCGGCGCAAAATCCGCCCACCCCCACGAGAGCGGTTATTGAGGTGGTTTTCACGCTTCAACCACCGCCTCTACGTCCGCAATATCGAGCTTTTCGACGATCTCCCGCACCGGAACCCCCAGCAACCGGGCCTCCGGGTCGGCCGCCAACCAGGGCACCAATACAAACGCCCGATGCCGCGCCCAGGGATGCGGCAAAATCAACTCCGGGTCCTCGGACACCAGTTCGACACCATTGGCGTCGATCACTTGAATAATGTCCACGTCTAATGTGCGGGGCCCCCACTTGCGGGTGCGCCGGCGTTCCGCCGCCGCCTCTAGGCGTTGCCCACGACGCAATAGCTCCCTGGGAGTTTGGGCCACATTGACGATAAGGATCGCATTGAGGAATTCGTCTTGGTCCGGCACCCCCCAAGGTGGGGTGGAGTAGATCGGGGACTGAGCAATGGTTTCATCCCGGAACTCCTCGAATACAGTTTCTAGCAGTGCGTAGCGGTCGTCCATGTTCGACCCAATGGATAACACGGCCCGAATCATATGCGCCTCCGGGACCTGCGGGCCACCACTGCCACATCCGTAAAATCCCGCGGGATCGGGGCTTGGGGTTTATGCACGGTTACCTCCACCGCATACAGCTGCTCATAGCGCGCCATGATGATATTGGCAATGGTACCAGCTACTTTTTCAATAAGATTATAGGGCGGCCCGGTGATGACCTGGTGGGCGATCTCGGCCAAGTCCGCGTAGTTGATGGTGTCCGCCACGTCGTCGGTCTCCACGGCGCGGGTAGCGTCGAGCCAGCAGATGAGGTCGACCAGGAAGTCCTGGCCGTCGCGGTTTTCTTCCGGGAATACCCCGTGATAGCCGCGGGCTTTCAGCCCGGTCAGTTCAATTCGATCGGCCACCAGAGAGTATCCTTTCTGCCACTCGCACGGCCATGGCGGAGCCGGCCACGTCGTGCACCCGCACCGCCCACACCCCCTGGTGGGCAACGATGGCGGTCACCGCGGCGGTGGCGGCGTCCCGGTCGCCACCCAATTCCGTGAGAAAGCGTTTTCGACTGGCACCGATGAGGAGCGGGAAGCCTAGGGCCTGGATCTCGTCCAGGTGGTGCAATAGGCTCCAGTTATTGTCGGCGGTCTTGGCGAAGCCGAGGCCGGGGTCGAGGCAGATTCGGGACTGGTCGATTCCCGCCCGCGTTGCGGCGTCGACAAGCGATAGCAAATGCGTTCGAACATCGGCGATGATATGCTCCCCATGATGCGCCCCGGACGCATCGCCGAAGCGGTCGGTTTGCCAGTGCATGAGGCAGACGGGAACCTGCGCGTCGGCCATAACCCGCAGCATGTTGGGGTCGGCCTGACCACCGGAAACGTCATTAATGAGGGAAACCCCGGCCGCAACGGCAGCGGACGCGACACTCGCCCGCATGGTGTCCACGGACGTAACAATGCCCGCCCGACTCAGCTCCGTGATGACCGGAATGACGCGCGCATGTTCGACCGCTTCGGGCACGCGCACCGCCCCCGGCCTGGTAGATTCGCCGCCCACGTCAATGAGGTCCGCACCCGCATCACGCAATGCGAATGCGTGTTCGATAGCTTTGTCGAAGTCAATATAGCGCCCACCGTCAGAGAAGGAATCCTCGGTCACATTGAGAATTCCCATCACCTGGGTGCGGCGACCCGCTTGTTCGAACACTTATCTACTCCCGGATCAAACTTAATGCTTCGGCCCGCGACTTCGCGGAATGCGCAAAACCACCACGTACCGCGGACGTCACCGTAGCCGCTCCCGGCTTACGAATCCCCCGCATGGCCATGCACAAATGTTCGCATTCAATCACCACAATCACCCCATGTGGCTCCAGCTTAGTCACTAACGCATCTGCTACTTGCCGGGTGAGGCGCTCCTGAACCTGTGGACGCTTGGCGAACAGATCGACCACCCGTGCGAGCTTGGACAGACCGATCACCTTGCCGGACTCCCCCGGAATGTAGCCGATGTGCGCCTTGCCGAAAAACGGCACTAAATGATGCTCGCAGGTGGAATAGATAGGTATATCCTTCACCACCACGAGTTCCCGGTGATCCTCGCTAAAAGTGCGATCCAGCACGGCGGTGGGGTCCGTGTGCAGACCGGCGAAAATCTCGGCATAGGCACGCGCCACCCGAGCAGGGGTTTCCCGCAGCCCCTCGCGGTCGGGATCCTCGCCGATGGCCAAGAGGAGCTCCCGGACGGCACGCTCCGCCCGCTCATGATCCACCCCTTGTGACACCGACGACTGCTCCCAACCAGGCTCAGCCCGTTCGAACTCTTGTGCCATTAACGGTGCTTTCCTTCGCTCTTGTCGTCATCATTGGGGAACCGGTCAAAGATGTCGGTCGCCTGGTTATCCCGCATCTGCTTGTCCCAGCTGCGGAAATGCTGCGACTGAGATTGAGACTGGGACTGCGACGAAGAATCGGTTTTCGGCTCCTCATCGCGCCACGGGTGTTCGGTGCGCTCATTCTCCGGGAGGCGGAAACCAATCTCCTCCTCCGGGGGCACTGGCGCGCTGTGACGCTGCGCCGAGTTCGCGTAGGGGTTATTGGCGCGATCCCCCGGCACCGTCCAACCAGCGGGCGGCGGGCTTCCGGCGTAACGCCGCTCACCAGGCTTCTCTCCCTGCGGGCTTTGCGACGCCGGCCCCTGCGGCATGCCGGCCGCATTCTGGGAAACGGATTGCTGTTGGCTTTTATCGTGTGCACCGCCTAGGGATCCACCCAAGCCATCGCTCCGGCCGCCCCGATCGCCTCGGGTACCTCGATCACTCCGGTCGCTATTGGGCCGCTCAATCAGCCGCCTGGCGCTCGCACCCAGCACGGAGCGGGACAGTGATGTTTTCTGCTTCTGATTATTGCCGGTACCAGACCCGACCTCAGCCCCGGCGCTATGCGAGCCGCCCTGCTGGCCGTTATGGTTCTGCGGCACCTGCGGCTGTGGCTGCTGTTGTTGCTGCGACTGTTGTGGTTGTTGTGGCTGCGGCCCGGCACCACGCCCTTGGGGACCACTACCAGGGCCGTTGAACCCATTGGGCCCACCCTGGGGGCTGCCACCATTCGGGCCGCCAGAACCACCCTGGCCGCCAGAATTAAAGTTTGCGCCAAATCCATTGGGCGCGTTCACACCCGCACCGACCCCGGCGCCAGCTCCTGCCCCGGCGCCGGCCAGTCCAGCCTCTTCTTTCCGCTTCATCGCCTCCAACTCGGCTGCCCGCTTAGCGCGGGCCGCCTTGGAAGCCTCCAGCAGGCTAAACGGCTTCGGTGGCTCCTCGCCCCGTTCGATGGCCAGCTCGGTGGGGGTCTTCACCGGCTCCCGACCAACCTGGCGGGGGAACCGATAGTCTTCACCCGGGAATACCTCGCCGACTTCCCGCGGGGTGATTCCGTCAAAGAGCGCTTCGAGATCCGGCCGGCGCAGCGTTTCTTTCTCCAGGAGCTTTTCCGCCAGTTTATCCAAATAATCCCGGTACTCAGACAAAATCTCGTAGGCATCGGAATGCGCCTTGTCCAGCAGGAACTTCATTTCCCGGTCGATGAGGGCCGCCGTGTCTTGGGAGTATTCCAGCTGCCCCTGACCGCCGCGGCCCATGAATGGATCACCCTGTTCGTCACCGTATTTCACCATACCCAGCGAGGGGGACATGCCGTACTCCACCAGCATGGACTTGGCGATCTTCGTGGCCATCTCAATGTCGGCGCTGGCCCCGGTGGTGGGCTCACCAAACACCAGCTCCTCGGCGGCCCTGCCGCCCATGGCAAACACTAACCGGGCATAGAGCTCATCCCGGTTATACATGCCTTTGTCATCTTCCTGGGCGGTCATGGCATGCCCACCGGTGCGGCCGCGAGCCAAAATGGTGACCTTGTACACACGTTCGATATTTTTGAGGGCCCAAGCGGCAAGGGTGTGGCCACCCTCGTGGTATGCGGTGACTTTCTTTTCTTTCTCCGAAATGACCTTCGAAGAACGGCGGGGGCCGCCGATCACCCGGTCGGTGGCCTCCTCTAGGGCGTCGGCAGTAATAACATTGCCCCCAATGCGTGCCGTCAGGAGGGCAGCCTCGTTGAGCACATTGGCCAGGTCGGCGCCGGACATGCCGGCAGTGCGGCGGGCGAGCGCGGCCAGATCCACATCCTTGGCAAACGGCTTGCCCTCGGCATGCACCTTGAGGATGGCCTCACGACCCTTGAGGTCGGGGTTGGTGACCGGAATCTGCCGGTCGAACCGGCCGGGCCGCAGCAGCGCCTGGTCCAGAATGTCGGGCCGGTTGGTGGCGGCCATGAGGATCACGCCTTCACGATCGCCGAAGCCATCCATCTCGACAAGCAGCTGGTTGAGGGTTTGTTCCCGCTCATCGTGGCCACCACCCATGCCGGAGCCGCGTTGGCGACCCACGGCGTCAATCTCGTCGACAAAGATAATGCAGGGGCTGTTTTCCCTAGCCTGCTTGAAGAGGTCACGGACCCGGGAGGCGCCCACGCCAACAAACATTTCCACAAAGTCGGAACCAGAAATGGAGTAGAACGGCACGCCGGCCTCCCCGGCAACGGCGCGGGCCAAGAGGGTTTTACCGGTACCCGGCGGGCCATAGAGCAGCACGCCGCGGGGGATTTTCGCCCCTAGGGCCTCATAGCGGGAGGGGTCCTGGAGGAAGTCCTTGATCTCCTGGAGCTCGTCGACAGCTTCGTCGGCACCAGCAACATCGGCGAAGGTATTGGTGGGCATGTCTTTGGTGAGTTCTTTGGCGCGGTTGCCGCCGAACCCAAACATGCCCATGCCCCCGCCTTGCATGCGACTAAAGAACCATAAAATCAGCCCAAAGACAATGAGCATGGGCAGGATATAGCTCAACATCTGCACGAGGATGCTGTCTTGGGTGACATTGGTGGTGAATTTATCGGTTTTGGAGGCCTCTACCTTTTTAAAAATGTCTGGGGAGGTCCGCGCCGGATATTGCGTCATGATTTCGGTAACGTTCTGTTTACCATCATGCTCAATACCCTGTTTGAGTTTGAGGCGGAGGCGTTGTTCCCGATCATCAATGTTGGCCTCGGTGACGTTATTCTTCTTTAATTGCGTCATGGCCACTGAGGTCTCCACATTGACGAAACCACGGGTGGTGGAGCTCAATAGGGAAATCAGATAGAGGGAAATTAGCGCTATCGCCGTGATAGCACCAATTTGAATAATTTTTTTATTCTTCACGTTTACTCACCTATTGGCTTTGTTTTCATACTTTCGTGCATACTTTAACGATTTAACGTTCCCATGGCGCGCAGTAGTTCCCGTGTCAGCTCTCCGCATACACACGTGGTTGGAGGGTTCCCACCCAAGGCAGGTCACGGTAGCGTTCCATATAGTCGAGACCATAACCAATGACGAATTCGTTGGGAATATCAAACCCAACATCCAAAAGCTCAACCTTAGCGGTGATGGCCTCGGGTTTACGCAGCAATGTCACCACCTCCAAAGACTTGGGTTTACGGTTTTTGAGGTTCCGCACTAGCCAGCTGAGGGTCAGACCAGAGTCGATAATATCTTCGACAATGAGGACATCTCGACCCGCAATATTACGGTCCAAGTCTTTGAGGATTCGCACCACACCAGATGATGTCGTGGAATTCCCATAGGATGACACTGCCATAAACTCTACCTGCGATGGGATGGTCAGTGCGCGCGCGAAATCGGTGATAAAGAACACCGCCCCTTTCAGCACACACACTAAAATCAGGTCGTTTTCGGAGTCACGATATTTGTCGGAAACCTGATCGGCCATTTTCTGAATGCGGGCTTGAAGCGAGTCCTTGCTGATAAGGACGGATTCCACGTCATCGCCGTAGCGGTTCGGTGGCACGTCGAAGTTTTTATCATTTTGCAGAATAGTCATGCTTATCGCAGGCCCTCTCACAGAATTGTAATAAAATCGCAATACTCCAAAGTCTGCCATGTTTAGAAGGCCATTACCAACCACTTGAGGTACACCCAGGTGCTTCCCGCACCCCACCAGCGCCCTACCAGCAAACTACCTGTAATCCGCGCATGCTTCGCCCATGCCCGTCACCCCTATTTATCGCCCCAAATTTATTGCCTAAGCCGCCCACGGCAGAAAGTGCTTCTTTGGCGAAACTCGCTGAGGGTTCTGCTTCATGATTTCCGTCACTTTAGCAATAAGATCGCGCCACACCTCCCCCGGAGCTAGTCGCAATACTTGGTATCCCTGGTTTTGGATTTGCCGTTCCCGATACCGTTCATCCTCCATAACCTGCCGATACGTTACCCCCCGTTCCTGCAAAAATCGTTCGTCGTATTTAATAAGCCCATCGATCTCAATGACAAGAAACCCATTGACCAGCAAATCTACCCGGCGTCGCTGCAGTTTTCCCTGGCGCGAGCGGGTACTGAACCAGGCTTGCGGCACGATTTCGGTGATACCGAGCTGTTTTTCCACCCCACGCAGCAACCAGCGCGCCACGGTTTCGTATGGGCTTTCGGCCAGCCCGGTGGCGTCGTCAAGCAGGCTTCGCGCCCGCCGAATCCCCCACTGGCCACGTCTGCTCGCAAGGTAGCGGTACAGTTCAGCGCGGGTGGTGCGTCTTTCGTGCAGCGCGCCATCGATAAACACGAGGGCTTCAAGCTCGCCGTGGTAGAGCAGAATATCCACATAAGTGCGGGGAATGGTGGTGACATACACCCCATTGACCATGGCAATATCGGCCTGTGCGAGGTATTTGTCCCGATAGACGGTGTGATCTCGCCACTTCCGCCTGCTGGGCGGCCGCCGACGTTCAGGCAGGCACAGTTCCACGTTCTCGTACTGGTTCCGGTTAAGAATGGGCAGGCCATAAATTTCCGCCGCAGACAGTCCACACAGCACTGCGGTTTTCACACTGCGCGCAACCGCCCACGCTCTCACTTTACGACGCTCAAAGTTCCGCAACCCATTGAACCAGCCCCGATCCACATAAACCCGCCGGGTCACCTCCACATTGGCCCTATACCACCCCGGCCTGCTGGTGACCTTCTTCCGGGCAGCTGGGGCATCCGGCATTCGCCGCAGCACATTTTCCAGATGGGGGTCGGGACGTGATGTGGGGGTCATAATGCACCTACGTATGGGCATGAGGGGTGGGTAAGTTGTCGGCTACCTCCAGATTGCCCGCGTGCCACACTACTTGGCAACTATTTCTACGGACTGTTCCCAAACTGTTATTATTTTTGCCATCAATAGTAAATATGCTACCTATATTCCCTGGTGAGAGCGTTTTTCTCCGGCTACCCCTCACCCCATACAGCATTCCCGCAGCCCCTCTCCCAGACCCTATGTGCCGCTTCTACGCGCTTCCACGCGCCTCCACACACCCCGAACCCTGGCGCCCGCATCCGCGCCTAGCACCTGTGCCTCCATCCACGCGGCGTCCCTTCTTGGTCTGTGTGCTGCGATATCTGGCTTTTTCAGCCCTATTTCACTCCTAATTCCCCGAAAACGCAGCACAGTACCTGCCGGATGACCTAGGGGCAGACGCGAAACCCTGCCTGTGTGCTGCGATATTGGGTGAAACAGGGCTCGGGGCGGGCCTAAAAACCAGAAAACGCAGCACACAGATCGGCGAGGGCGGCGGGCGGCGGGCGGAGAGAGAATGAGACACCGGCAACAGGTGAGGGGGTGAGGATGAGGTGCCGACAGGTGAGCGTCGACAAGCATAAAGCCAAGACCCGCGTCTGTGTGCTGCGATATTAGGCGAAACAGAGCCCAAACCTGGCCTAAAAAGCCGAAAACGCAGCACAGTACCCGCCGGATGACCTAGGGGCAGACGCAAAACCTGGCCTGTGTGCTGCGATATCGAACAAAACAGGGCTCGGGGCGAGCCTAAAAACCAGAAAACGCAGCACACAACACGGCAACGGGCAGGCCTGGCAGGCTTATGCTTATGTGCTACGAGGAATAACGCGGAGCTCCGCACCCTGGCGACGCACCTGGAACCCCGCCACCGCCACCGGCCCCTGACCATGCCAATCCATCACCAGGGAATCAATCGCCTCCAAATGCCGCGGCCCCAAGGGCGCATCCACCAATGCCAGGTACGCGCGACGACGCAACGCAACAGGCAGGCAGGCAATCTCCGCAACCTGAGCCGTAGCAATCGCCTGCGCATCCAGGGCCGCGGCATCATCACGCGCCAGGGACGCGGCCGCTGCCAGGGGAGGCACCGGGTCACCGCCATGGATGTCTGCAAGCAGGGGCAAAACCTCGGTGCGCACCCGCACGCGGCGAAACCGCGGATCAGCATTCATGGGGTCATGCCACACCTCAAGCCCCAACTCCGCGCAGGCCGCAACCGTGTCCGCCCGGCGCACGCTCAAAAACGGACGGATCACAGTGCCGGACACCGGCATCCCCACCGCACGGCCCCGAAGACTACCCAACAGGTAGGTTTCCGCCTGGTCATCCATGGTGTGGGCCACCCACACCGACCGGCCCTCCGCCGCGGCGGCGGCCATGAGCGCCTCGTAGCGGGCCTCTCGCGCCTGGGCCTCAATATTCCCCGGCTTGACCTGCACTTTCACACTCCGAGCTTCAGCCCCCAGGCTGCGGGCCATCGCCACCGCCCGATCCGCCACCGTCGCGGAATCCAGCTGCAATCCGTGGTCAACACACAGGGCCAACACATCTCTCCCCTCCGCCAGGGCCGCCGCGACCAGGCCGAGGGAATCCGCGCCGCCGGACAGCCCGATCAGTACCGGGTCTTCCGAAGCCAATGCCCGCACTGCTCGACGCAGCTTCAGGAAGGCCGGGCTGCGATCCGGCCAAAAGGGCTGGGGGCGCCGCGGTGAACCCGCCCCTGCCTGTGTTGATGCTGGCGGTTCCCCTGCCTGTCCCGGCCCTCGCCCTCGCCCAAGCGGCGCTGATTCCTCCTGCGATGTCATTGGCCTGGCCTCCCATCCCTCTACGAATGCCTAGCTAGCTGGATCGGACCGCACTGGCCAGCTCATCCATGGCCGACCGCGCCTCCAGGATTGGGGCGTCATTGGAGATAATCGCAAAGGTGTACACTCGGCCGGATTCGGATAATATCGTCCCCACCAGGGCAGATGTATCAGTCAGGGTACCGGTTTTGGCTCGAACATATCCGCGACCACGCAGGGTTGTGTAGCGTGATTCCAGGGTGCCAGTCCCGGCCGCTACCGGGAGTGTTGCCAGGATGGCCGAGAGCCGGGAGTTGTCCTTGGCGGCGGCGAACATCAGGGAGTCCAGGAATTCGGCGGGAATTCGGTTGGCTTTGGACATGCCGGAGTTGTCGAAAATTTTCAGGTCAGCGGGAATTTGGAAATGCTCCCCCAAGATGCGGAGGGTTTCGCCCACCGGATCGCTGCCGCTGAGTTCCCGGCCCACAGCCTCAGCCATAACATTATCCGAGGTCTCCATGAGTTTTTCAATGCGCTCCCGCAGGGTTGGGGATTCCACCTTGGCCAGCTCCTTCACACCCTCGCCCGCGGGCACGGTACCTTCGGCCTTGGAAAACGCGGTCACGCCGAGTTCCCGGGCCACGGCACCAGCCACGTCGAGCGCCGGGGTGTTTGACCTGGGCACGTCCCCGCTGCGGGCCCCATTCAAGCGAGCGCCGTAGATCATGGCAGGTTCCATGGGGGCAATGAAGCCTTCGGTAATGTTTTCGCGTCCCCAGGATTCTATAAAGCTGGGGGCGGTCCAGGCAGAGGTGTCGATCTGGACTTGCTTCACACCAGGGAGGTTTTTGCGTATTTGTTCGGCCAGGTCTTTAATGGTTTCGTAGGTCATCCAGACGTCGCCGGCAGCCTTGATGACGGCAATATCGGACCCGGATTGCACAACCCGGGTGGTGATTCTATCGTCCAGGTCGAGCTTGAGAAGCGCTGCGCTGACGGTCAAAACCTTGGTGGAGGATGCCGGCAGGAGGGGCAGTTGCGGGTTTTTGGCCAGCACAACGTTGCCGGTGGTCACATCCCGGAATTGGATAGAGGCTTTGCCGAGGCGCGCGTCGTCAAGCATGGGGGCGAGGTTGGCGAGGTTGGGTTCGCCATCCGGTTTTTTAAGGGGGAATGCGACAGGTTTAGCGTCGACAAGCTGTGGCGCTGGATCGTAATAGAGCCGGTTTTTATCGGTCACAATCACACCGGTCACCGCAGTTGCTACCACTGCTACGGTGGCCACTGCGGTCGCCACCCACCATTTTGCGTTTTTCATCTCTTATAGACTAACGCAGCGCATAGCGGGGTAGAATATCCGAGGGTGGAAAGCCCACCACACAGCTGCAAAGGAGTGCCGCATGAGCATTGAAGTAACTATCGAAATCCCCAAGGGTTCCCGCAATAAATACGAGCTAGACCACGAAACCGGCAAGATTTACCTTGACCGCTACCTGTTTACCCCCATGGCCTATCCGCTCGACTACGGGTTCATTGACGGCACCCTCGGCGAGGACGGCGATCCGCTGGATGCCCTCGTGATTCTGCCTGAGCCGGTGCTGCCGGGTGTGATCGTGCCCGCCCGTGTGCTCGGCGTGTTCAAGATGACCGACGAGGCCGGCGGCGACGACAAGCTCCTGTGTGTCATTGACGATCCCCGCTGGGCACACCTGCAGGATATTGAGGATGTTTCCCAGTTCCAGCGCGATGAGATCGAGCACTTCTTCGTGCACTACAAGGACCTGGAGCCGAACAAGGAAGTTACGGGATCCGGCTGGGGCAATAAGGCCGAGGCAGAAAAGATCCACGCCGAAGCCATCGCCCGTTACAAGTCCTAAGCTTTACGACGCCCACCGCCCGGGGTGAGAGGCCAGCTACCTGCATATGGCGCTGGTCCCTCACCCCGCTCATTGAAAGAAGCCCCATAGAAGATGAACAACGTCACCGTATCCGAAGTACCAGCAGACGCCCAAATCATTGACGTGCGTGAACCCTCCGAGTATGCGCAGGGACACGCCCAAGGCGCCATCAACATTCCCCTCGGCTCCGTGGTGGAGCGCTCCGGGGAATTAGACACCTCCAAGGACGTCTATGTGATCTGCCAACTAGGTGGCCGCAGCGCTAAGGCCGCTGAAGCCTTGGAGTCCCACCTAAAGCCCCAAAGCTTTACGATCCACAACATCTCCGGCGGCACCGAAGCCTGGATTGCTGCCGGCCTGCCCACCGCATAGCCGCAGCCGCAGCCAGCCCGCCTTCGCCTGCTGCCGCACCGCGCTGGACCTCACCCCGCTCCCCTATCGAGCGGGGTTTACTGCATTGTTGCATTGTCGCATTGTCGCACCAGCGCATTCTGCCCCCTCCCTCACCGGCAACCACACAAACCCCGCAAGCCACACGAGTCTCAGAAACCCGCAAAACCCTCGTCCTGTGTGCTGCGATATTGCCTGTTTTGAGCCCAGATTCGCCTCCTGGCGGGAGATATCGCAGCACACAACCCGGGCCCGGGCCAGGACTACACAGGGTTCACGGCGTGTATGGGTGAGCACTGTGCTGCGATATCTTCAATTTCGGCTCTGAATCCTGGCCCTCATCCCACAAAACGCAGCACACACCTTGACACTTGCCCACGCCCGACGGCGCTTCAAAAGTAGTGTGCTGCGATATCTCGCAAATCGAGCCCCAAACCCGGCCAAAAATCTAGATATCGCAGCACAGTACTCATCAGACCTCATCAAGGGAACTGAACCACAGAGCGCGAGACATTCACCCCTACCCATGCCTCTGTCGAGCGGGGTTTCTCACGTTCCTATCCTTCCCTCCAATTCCAGGAACGCCTAGGCCCCTGGAGCCCCTGGGGTCCCGTCCTGTGTGCTGCGATATTGGGGTTTTAGGGCCCCATTTCAGCCTGTATTCCTAGAAAACGCAGCACACAACACAGCGCAGTACGGCATGAGCCGCCCTGCTGGGAGGTGAAGACGTCGTCAGGCAGCAAATCACACCCCACGTCTGTGTGTGCTGCGATATCGTACGAATCAGGCCTCGAACCCAACCCAAACACCCAGATATCGCAGCACGCACGGCGAGCGGGCGTGGAGTGAGGCGAACCCAGGTGATGTCCGACCAGAGCAGGCAGGGCAAGAGTGGACGCGGCCGGGCGCCGGCGCCCGGCCAAACGGGCCAAGCGGGATAGGGGTGGGTGGCTTGGTTGGGGAGGGGGAGCTTTAGGCGTCGAAAAGCGAGGGAAATTCAGGGTATATTAATCAAAATCACATTAACGCGAACAGTGATCCACACCCCACAGTTACCACCAGTGAAGCAGAGAAAAACGCAGGTCAGCAAGAAATAACCCGCGGGGGCGGAATCATATTATCGCCCCAATGCTATATATGAATTTTCGTAGTTACGGTTTGTCATTTTTAAGGGTTTAGTGAGAGGTGAATTATCGGCACACCCATTGCCAACAAACCACAATAGAATAAGTGAGGAGTAAACGTTGAACAGCGTTTTTAATGCCCACCGCGATCCCTTCGGATTCCTATCCGACTTGTTCAAGAAGGACCAGAAGGGCAACAGCAGCGAAGCAACCGTATCCGGCCAGCAAGCCAGCATCGCAGTGTCTATCGCATCCACCCAATCCATCATCTAAACGCGGCGCACAAGCCTCAAACCCTGTGAAACCCCCAGCACCATCACAGTGTGGGGGTTTTATTGTGGCGGGTTTCGTACCCTAGTATTAAACATATGGCTGATTTAGAGATCCCCACCGAGCTGCTGGAATCGCCGTCGTTTCAATTGGAACGGCTGCGGCGGCGCACCCGGGACGCGGTGGAGTCCCAAATTTCGGCGAAACACGTGTCCTTGCGGGAGTATTGGGTTTTGAGCTGCCTCATGTCCACGGACGCCACCAGCCAATCCGCGTTGTGCGAGGTGCTTGCGTATGATGCGTCCGACATGGTGCGGCTCGTGGACGCCCTGGAGAAAAAGGGCTGGGTGAAGCGGGAGCGGGATTCCAAGGATCGCCGGCGCCAAATTGTGCGTGCCACAAAACGCGGGCGGCGGCAGCAGGCTGAGCTCAGTAAATTAGTAAATCAGGCCGAGGATTCCGCCCTGTACGAGTCCACATCGAAGCAGCTCAAGCATTTACGCAAGCTCGCTCACGCAATCATTGCCGCCGAGGCAGATTAGAAGCTTCACGCTTGACGACGCCCACCCAGGGTCGTCTAACCTCAATCACCGATCTGGTCACGCCCCCGCATCACAATCAGGGGATCCGGCTCCCCCACCAAATCGTGGTCCTTATTCGTGTATTCGAATTTACTCAAAATAAACCGCATGGCATTGAGCCGGGCGCGTTTCTTATCATTGGAGCGGATCGTAATCCAGGGCGACTCATCCGTATCCGTGTATCGGAACTGCTCTTCTTTGGCGCGGGTGTAATCGTCCCACTTGTCTAACGACGCCAAATCCATGGGGGACAGCTTCCACTGCCGCACCGGATCCACCTGGCGAATCGCAAACCGGGTGCGCTGCTCCTTCTGCGATACCGAAAACCAGAATTTGGTGAGGGAAATCCCCGAGCCCAGGATCATGTTCTCCAGCATGGGAACCTCACGCAGAAACTCGGCATGCTGGGATTCGGTGCAGAACCCCATCACCCGTTCCACCCCGGAGCGGTTGTACCAGGAGCGGTCGAAAAACACTATCTCACCGGCGCAGGGAAAATGCTGGATATAGCGCTGGAAGTACCAGGAGGTGGACTCCCTAGGGGAGGGTTTTTCCAGGGCCACGGTACGCGCCCCCCGGGGGTTGAGATGCTCATTGAAGCGTTTAATAGTGCCCCCTTTGCCGGCTGCATCCCGACCTTCGAAGAGGATTATATGGCGCTGACCGGTGTCTTTAGTCCAATTCTGCCATTTCAGTAATTCGATTTGCAGGGCACGTTTGGTGTGCTCATACTCATCCCTGGTGAGGCGGTTTTGGTATGGATAGTTCTCCCGCCACGTATCAATGGGGGTACCATCCGGGGCGAGGAGCACTGGATCGTCTTCGTCAGTGTCGTCGACGATGTACCCCTCGGTTGCGGCAAGGTCAATGACGGGAAGATCGTTATCAGAGTCAGCCATAAATTGATAGTACCCCGATTCGGGATGTTTTAACGGCTAATTGTCACAGCATCAAACACCGGAACCAACGCTTCCGGGTGTGGGTGGTATTCGAATGGTTCTGGGCTACTGCCAGCGGAAGCCTGGTTCCACACCATGGGGTTGACCCGCATGAAGTCGAAATCGTATGGTGACCCGGCAGCCACCGCACACATAAAGGTCTTCGCCGCCCTGCCATTGCCTTCCCGAAATGGGTGGGCCTGATTGAGATAGGCGAAAAGCTCCGCGGACTTTTCGACGAACTGAAGACCAGACAGCTGATACCAGGGGGTTTCTACCGCAATCCGGTGCACGTCATCGAGGTAGCGTTCGACTTCCCCGTTTTGACAGTCGGCGAAGGCCACCCCCCCAGGTTTACTCATATTCACCGTGCGGAACCGGCCGGCCCACGGGTAGACGTCACCAAAGAGATAATAGTGAATGGTCTGAAGGTGGGCGGCATCGAAGGTGGGGTCAATGGTGGCGAGCCCTAAGTCGAGTTCGATACTGCGGGCACACACCGCGAGGAATTCCTTGTGTTGGAGTAGCCGCGGGTTGGTTTCATTGTAGTAGTTAATAAAAACGGGCAGGCCAAGATCACCCAGTTGGAAGTAGGAATCCCAGGTGTCAAAGACGTATTCCGTTTCCGGCCCGTCTATAGGTGCGGGCAGGGGCAATTCCCCCTCGTCACGGATATAGCGTACCAGAAGCTCCACATCCATGAGGTTGGGGTCCCAGCCTTCATGCCAGGCCGCCGCAATGGCTCTGCGTATAGCAAAATACTGGGGTGGCGTGAGTAGTTTCATCAACTCGGGCCACTCTGTTTCGAGATCAAAATCCAAGCTGTTCATCCTAGCCCAGCTTAGCCGAAATATGAGAACAACCCGTCCGCAGCTCCCAACATGCGCAGACGGGTTTTATTCACTATTTGCGATTTACTTCGCCAGGGAAGCCAGGTCGCCTGCCCAACCAGCGAGCTTAGCTAGCGGCAACAGTAGGTCCTTGATGAAGGTGCCGATGATGCCGTCGTTAGAAAGAGCAACCCAAGTACCGAGGGGCGAAGCCAGAGAGCCTTGATGTTCCATTGTCCAATTCTCCTTTTATATTTTAAAGATCAGTTTTTCCGAAAATCTTACTTGCTGCTGCCCAGAATGCTGCTGGTCTCGCCGAGCTCAGAGCTACCGCGACCACCACCAACAAAGCTGTCAAGGTTGTTGAGGAACTTGGGTAGCTCGGTGAAGATACCACCAATGGCCTCAGCAAACTTCTTGAAGTTGCCAAGCTGCTCAGCAATCTGTCCGTAATCCATAAAAATACTCTCCTCCAACGGGGCCAACAATGACAATTCTGTGGCCAAAATTTTTCCAGTTTGTGGACACCGCTTCGGATGTCTTGGTTTTTATTCTGCCCATAGAATTCCAGATCGTCAAGTTTTCTTTAATCAAGTCGTAATATTATTTTTCGACCACACATTCCCATGCAGATCTTCTACAACCCGATTTGAACTGCAATAATAAGTTGAACATAGGTTAGAAATAGTAAAATATATACGCGGGTGCGCTACGGAAAGATTAACGTACAATGAGCGACCGATTTCGTGGAAATTTAGGGTTAAAATTTCGTCAATCTCCCCTATTTAGGGGTAGATAACCAAGGGAAAACCGCGCCCATCAACTGACAAAGACACAAACCTGAAGCCCCATATTCCCCCCAATCACATGGGGTTTGTGACCTTATACATAAACCCCCCGCACCCCACCCATTTGGGGAGGGACGCGGGGGATTTCCGACGTAAGGGCGTCGTAAAGCTTAGAAGCCCATGCCGCCCATCTCGTCAGCACCAGGCACTGCGGGGGCTGCCGGCGGTTCAGGCTTATCGGCAACCACAGCCTCAGTGGTCAAGAACAGTGCGGCGATCGAAGCGGCATTCTGGAGGGCAGAACGGGTCACCTTCACCGGGTCATTAATGCCGGCGGCCATCAGGTCCACGTACTCGCCGGTGGCGGCGTTCAGGCCCTCGCCGGCGGGCAGGTGGGACACCTTGTCGGCGACCACGCCCGGCTCAAAGCCAGCGTTGAAAGCGATCTGCTTCAGCGGGGCAGAGAGTGCCTCACGGACAATCTTCACGCCCGTAGCCTCGTCACCATTCAGGTCCAGGTCGTTCTCCAGCACGTGGGCTGCCTGAAGCAGGGAAACCCCGCCACCAGCAACAATGCCCTCTTCCACAGCAGCCTTAGCGTTACGGACGGCATCCTCGATGCGGTGCTTGCGTTCCTTCAGCTCCACCTCGGTGGCGGCACCAACCTTAATCACGGCCACGCCGCCAGCCAGCTTAGCCAGACGCTCGTGCAGCTTCTCGCGGTCGTATTCGGAATCGGAGTTCTCGATCTCGGCGCGGATTTGGTTCACCCGGCCCTGGATCTGGTCTTGGGAGCCAGCACCTTCCACAATGGTGGTGTCGTCCTTGGTCACCACAACCTTGCGGGCGCGGCCCAGCAGCGGCAGGTCGGCGGTCTCCAGGGACAAGCCCACCTCCTCGGAAATGACCTGGCCACCGGTCAAAATGGCCATGTCCTGGAGTTGTGCCTTGCGGCGGTCGCCGAAACCAGGAGCCTTGACGGCAACGGACTTGAAGGTGCCGCGAATCTTATTCACGACCAGGGTGGACAGGGCCTCACCCTCCACGTCTTCGGCAATAATCAGCAGCGGCTTGCCGGTCTGCATGACCTTCTCCAGCAGCGGCAGCAGGTCCTTAATATTAGAGACCTTGGCGGAAACCAGAAGAATATACGGATCTTCCAACACGGCTTCCAGGCGCTCCATGTCGGTGGCAAAGTAACCGGAGATATAGCCCTTGTCGAAGCGCATACCCTCGGTGACCTCTAGCTCCACACCAAAGGTGTTGGATTCTTCCACCGTGATGACGGATTCCTTGTTCAGCTTGCCCCCACCCACGGCATACATTGCCTTAGCGATCTGGGCGCCAATGGCCGGATCGGCTGCGGAAATGCCGGCGGTGGCAGCGATCTGTTCCTCGGTTTCTACTTCCTTGGCGCTATCGAGCAGCTGCTTAGTCACCGCATCCACGGCCTTTTCAATGCCGCGCTTGATGCCCATGGGGTTGGAGCCGGCAGCCACGTTGCGCAGGCCCTCCCGCACAAGTGCCTGGGCCAGAACGGTAGCAGTGGTGGTGCCGTCACCTGCCACGTCGTCGGTCTTCTTGGCTACTTCTTTGACCAGCTCGGCGCCGATCTTCTCATAGGGTTCTTCGAGTTCGATTTCCCGAGCGATGGACACACCATCGTTGGTGATGGTGGGGGCGCCCCAGCTCTTCTCCAGCACCACATTGCGGCCCTTGGGGCCAAGGGTGACCTTAACTGCGTCTGCCAGTGTGTTGAGACCGCGTTCCAGGCCCCGGCGGGCTTCCTCGTCAAAGGCAATGATCTTTGCCATGGGTTACTCCTTAATATATGTTCTGTCCGATTGTTAGTTAGCACTGTCCTTGTTCAAGTGCTAAATCCGTTTTAGCAGTCGCTAGCCCCGAGTGCAAGGAAATACGCTTAGGGCGAACTTTCCATTGCGTTTTGTGCTACCTTCGCTTGTCGACGCCCACCTCCCGGCACCAGCCTCCGAGCCCCGCACGCCGCGCCCGGGCCGCGCCCACGCAACCTCGCTGGATCCCACCGACCCGGGCTAACCCCAAGCGACCCTCCTTCACCTCCAGCCCCAGAAACCCCAGGCGTTTCGCCTACTGTGCTGCGATATCTGGATTTTCGACCCTGAATCCAGGCCCTCATCCCACAAAACGCAGCACACACAACTGCGCCCGCCGGCGTCCCCCCACACTCACCGATATTCGCCCACACTCACCCGCGCCCGCCGGCGCATCAAAAGTAGTGTGCTGCGATATCTGGATTTTCGGCCGGGCTTGGGACTCGATTTGCGAGATATCGCAGCACAGTACTCGTCAGACAACCCAAACCCCGAATCAGAGGAACGTGACGTGGTTCACTCACCAGTTCAATGACTCACAGCCCAGGGATGTGTGCTGCGATATTGCCTATTTTGGGCCCAGATTCACCTCTTGGTTGGAGATATCGCAGCACACTTCTCCGGGGCTGCGAGGTTCACGGTGCGTATGGGTGAGCACTGTGCTGCTATATCTCAAGATTTGGCCCCGAATCCGGGCACTAATCCTACAAAACGCAGCACACAACTCCCAGAGGGAAGATCGGGCCGCTTTGAACCGGGAGGGCGTCGATAAGCAATGCGAAACCGGCCCCGCACATACTGGGACCCAACTACACTTTTCAGTTATGACTACAGAAACAATCGCCAAGGTGCGACCTATCGTCACCGGGCAACGCGATAGGATTTTCACGGACCTCAAGGAAATCACATCCTTTAATTCTGTGCAGGGAGTGCCGGAGCTTGTGGAAGAGCACGCGCACGCTGCCGCATGGGTCAAGGCTGCATTCGAATCTGTGGGGCTGACGGTCACCACATACCAGGAGGACACGCCGGCACCACTGTTCATCGCCTCCAAGCCTGCGAAGGGAGACGCCCCCACCGTCCTGCTGTACTGCCACTACGATGTGGTGCTCGCCGGCGACCCGTCGAAGTGGGATTCAGATCCATTCACCCTCACCGAGCGAAATGGCCGCTGGTATGCGCGGGGGGCTGCGGACTGCAAGGGCAACGTTGTCACGCACCTGGCCGCGCTGCGTGCCCTCAACGAGCTGGGCGGCACCGACCTGGGAATTAAGGTGCTCATCGAGGGGTCGGAGGAGCAAGGCGGGGCGGAGCTTTCGGAGCTCATCAAGGCCCAGCCGGAGCTGTTTGCCGCCGATGTTATCCTCATCGCAGACACGGGCAATGCGGCGGTGGGCGAGCCGACCCTCACCACCTCGCTGCGCGGCGGTGCGCAGATCACCGTGCAGGTGGATACCCTGCAAAACCCGGTGCATTCGGGCAGTTTTGGTGGCGCCGCCCCGGATGCGACCGCCGCCCTCATTCGCCTCATTGATTCCTTCCGGGACGAGCATGGCCGCGTCCAGATTGACGGCGTGGATGTGGACCAGAAGTGGTCGGGCGCCCAGTATGATCCCGAGACGTTCCGCAAGGATGCCGGGGTGCTGGACGGAGTGGAGATCATGGGCACCTCGGCGGATAATCCGGCGGACATGGTGTGGGCGCGGCCGGCGATCACGGTCACCGGGTTTACGTCCACGCCGGTTTCCGAGGCTGTGAATGCGGTGCCGGCAACCGCAAGCGCAAAGCTGAATCTGCGGGTGCCGCCGGGCATGGACGCCTCCGAGGTGGCGGCCGCCGTGACGAAGCATTTGCGTTCGCATGTGCCGTGGAATGCTCGCCTGAGCGTGCAGGTGTCGGATGTGAATAATCCGTTCTCGTCCAATATTGAGGGCCCGGCGGTCACCACGTTTATCCAGTGTCTGCGCGGCGCCTATGACAATAAGGAATTGACGTTGGTTGGCGCAGGCGGTTCGATTCCGTTGTGCGCCGAGCTTATCGACGCCGTCCCCTCGGCGGAGCTGACTCTCTTCGGAGTGGAGGAGCCGCAAACCACCATCCACTCTGCCAATGAGTCGGTGGATCCCACCGAGATTGAAAATATTGCCATTGCGGAGGCCACGTTCCTCCTCACATACCATTCATAAGACCGCCCAACATTCACCCTCATGCGGGGGCACTTAACGGAAGCCAAAAACGGCTTCCGTTTTGCTTTTTATTGTGGTACGGATTATTGTTTTGTATCACGTAGCGTTTTGTTCCCACACGAAGGAACCCAACGACTATGGCGGTTCACCATTAGCCGAGAGTTTTCTGGCGTGGCATTGCCCCACCATAGGCGGCCACGCCAGAAATAAAAACATTTTGTGAGTAACTGTATTTTTTCTAAAGGAACCGACATGTCCATCGCTACCGCTATCAATAAGAATCGCTGCATATATTTCGGTTTGGAGCCCCGCCGCACCTCAACCACGCGGAGATTCGCCGACGACCCATTCCTGGCCCGGTTCGGTCATCAGCTTCCCCGAGGGTTGCGCCAAGAGGCCCACGGCCTCCAGTGGCGCACCTTTGCCGCCACCTACTCCCCCACCCCTGACCTGCGGCTACAATTCCTTTCCGAGGAAAAACTGCCCGGTGGAGTGGTTCACTACACCGCGGCAATAAAGACCCGATCCGGGGAAACCCGCCACGACATTATCGCCTCAGGCCCGGTCCAAGCCGCCACCCAACTCTTGGCGACCGCCGGTCGGCGGGTGGAGATTTGCTCGTTCCACCAATACGACATTTTCGAAGCAACCGTCACGTTCATTCGGGTGTGTCACAACAAAGATGAGCGGTGGGCCATGGGTTTTGGGGGCACTCGCTCCCAGTCAGCCGCGGCTGCGTTAAGTAATGCGGCATTTTTACTACACACATAGGGGTAGTTTCACCAATAACCGTCGTGCCTCCCACCGCACGGCGGTTATTTTTTAATAACCTTGTTTTATGAGAAAGATGCTAGGCACCCTCGTCCCTTTGTCGATTTTTGCTACCTGGGTCATGGTTGTCGAGCTCTACACAGTGCCGAAACTCCTGACCGTCTTCCTGATAGACCCGGTGGATTTCCACATTTATCGCCTGGCCGGGGAAGCACTCAATCATGGCCGCAGCCTCTACAGCGGCGATTTCCTCCCAGGTCTCCCCTTCACCTACCCACCGTTCGCCGGCACATTATTTCGGGTATTACCGCTCATAGGCCCCCTAGAAGGCACAATAATGTGGCAAGGACTCAACGCCCTGGGGCTCCTTATAGTCCTATGGCTCATCTATAAGGAATTCCTTCCAGCACTGTTTTTGACCATAGGATCACTCGGCTTCGATGCCATCCACGGCAGCTTCTTCTATGGGCAAATCAACCTCGTCCTCATGTTCCTCGTGGCCCTCGACTTCCTGCCGAAAAACCGAAACCGGTGGGCCGGAGTTGGGGTGGGGCTGGCCGCCGGACTAAAGCTCACACCAGCGTTTTTCATTATCATCTTCATCATCGAACGCCGCTGGCGGGCCGTGGCCACCACCATTGGCACCTTCCTACTCACCGTGTTTATCGGCTGGTTATTCGTGCCGGACGCCACCCGCTTCTGGACCTGGGCCATTAAAGACTCCTCCAGGGTCGGGATCCACGCCAACCCCGGCGCCCAATCGCTCCGCTCCGTCATGGAACGAGTCCTCCACATTCCACAATGGTGGTTAGTGGCCGTGATTATAGTGTTTGCACTGGTCATCCTGGCCATCTGGTTGGCAGTACGACGCAACGATATGGGGTGGGCCATGGTGTTGGGCGGTATCGGGGCCTGCCTCGTGTCCCCGTTCTCCTGGTTCCACCACTGGGTGTGGATCATCCCCCTGTTCGCGCTACTCACCCGAAATCTCGGCCGAAGCAACCTGCAGCAATTTGCCACCACCATCGCATCATTCGCACTATTGGCACCACACATGACGTATTTTGTGAGCCCCCACACCGCAACCAGCCTGGATCCGAATAATATTTGGTACCTAGGAACCGGCCTGATGATTATCGTCGGCTACTGTGTATACGGCATCTTTGGCCAATACGGCCGACGCCGCACGGAAACGCGTCGACAAGCAGGGGAAACGGACCAGGCTATCAGTGATACATCTCCGCAATTGTCGCATCCACAGCCGGATACCACGAACCATGCTGCTGAAACAGCTCCCGCTGACGTTGATAACCGGCACCTGTGTCGATAATCTTCAACACCAATTGGAGCTCATCGTAGCAACCAAGTTCGCGGGCCAACGGCGACAACTCCGCCACCAAATCCCGCAACTCGTCCGTTACCAACCGCTCCTCGGTCGCCCGCGACGTAATCACCAACGCATCCAACCCATAACGAGCCGCCCGCCACTTATTCTCCGCCACATGCCAATCCTGCAAACTCGGCAGCTCCTCCCCCCGATCCAGCATGCGGTCATAGTGCACCACCAAACAATGCGTCAACGCCACCGCCGCCGCTAACTCCCGCAGATTCGAAGTGGAGTCACAAATCCGCACCTCAACAGTCCCCCACTTTCCCGCCGGGCGAATATCAAAATGCATGCTGCCGGTATGATTAATCACCCCGGAACGATCCTGGTCGCGCATGTAATCCTCCCACTCCGACCAAGACTGAAACTGGTACGGCAACCCGGCGGTCGGCAACTGCTGATACAACATCGTCCGATTCGACGCATAACCAGTATCAATCCCCTCCCACCCCGGGGAGCTGGCCGTCAACGCCAATAAATGCGGGAACTTCGTCAATAACGCATTGATGATGGGCCACACCCGCTCCTTATCGGAAATACCCACATGGGTATGAATCCCCCAGATCAGCATTTGATTGCCCCAATAGCGGGTGCGCTCAATAATCTCCGAATAATGGCCCTTATCGCTGGTAGGCTGCGTGCGGAAGTCACAAAACGGGTGCGAACCCGAACCCCACAGTTTCAACCCCAACGAATCCGCCGCTGCCTTCACCGCATCCAACGCAACCCGCAGCGACGCTACCGCCTCCGGCACCGTGTGGCACACCGGCGTCACCAACTCCACCGTGTTAGCGAGAAACTCCCGCTCCAAATGAATCTCGGGATGCTCGGCCTGCACCAAAGCCACCACATCGGCGGCACGGGAAACCAGGTCGCGGGTGACAGGATCAATCAAGGCCACCTCCCATTCCACCCCAAGGGTCGGCTGTGCGGAGGCGTGAAACTCTTGCATAAAAACCTTATCTTTAATTAAAACTCGTGGCTAGAACCACAACAAGGGAACCCGGCCCAGCCGTCTCCGCCGGTAAATCCGCCGGACGCTGCTGCGCAACCCCACCGACCTTCTCGGCAAGCTCGCGGGCTTGTTGCTCATTATCAGTGTAATAAACCGTGTTCTGTGGCACTACCGAGCGTGAATAATTCCCCACCTGCCCGACCCGATAGCCCTGACGGGTCAGCTGCTCCTTCGCCTTCGCCGCCAGCCCCTGGATGGTAGAATTATTCAAAACATGCACGGTCACCGCCGATTTATCGCCGGCGCTTGTCGACGCCCCCGCAGCGCCAGCAGTCCCGGCAGTTGCACCACTCGGGGCGCCAGGGGCAGCAGCACCCGAAGCCACAGCACCAGCCGGAGCCGGGGCCGAGGCCGGCGCCGGAGCGCCCGAACTCGGGGCCGGTACACCGGGAGCGCTAGTAACAGGACCAGCCGGGGCGGCCGGCTGAATGGACACGGCACTAGCCGCAGCACTATCGGTACTGGCGGCATTATGCACCTTGGCGGACTTCCCACCAGTCATGGAATAAATTCCCCACATCGCCAAAAGCAAAGCGACGGATATCAAAATCATGGCGACTCCCCGCAAGGGCAGTTCACGCTGGGGTTGTATATCAGGCATAGTCGGTTTCCTTACTTAAGCCGGTTGTGCGCTCAGTGGCGCGCTGGTCGCGGATGCGCCGTAGCCGCGCAGTGAGCTGGGGATATTGTGCCATAACCTCGGGTAGATCAATGGCTATATTAAGGCGCTGATAATAGCGTACCGGGCTCAACCCCAACTGAGTGCGAATGGCGTCCTCCTTTGCCCCAATACTTTTTGGAGCGGTTTCTTCAAAGGCAAGCAGATCTATCGGCTCAAGCATGTTTACACTGTATGACATGACTGTACGTCCCATCGTTATTTACGGTACTCCCGTCTTACATCAACCAACTGCGATTGTGACAGAACCGATCGACACTCTCCGCGAGCTCATCGACGATATGTTCGAGACCATGGAGAAAGCCCACGGCGTGGGCCTGGCAGCCAACCAAATCGGGGTGGGAAAACGCATTTTCGTCTACAACTGCCCCGACGATGAGGGCGTCATCCACCGTGGCTGCTTCATCAACCCGGTCCTCGAAACCTCAGACATACCCGAAGGCATGCCCGCCGTCGACGGCTCCGACGACGAAGGCTGCCTCTCCCTCCCCGGCCTCAGCTTCCCCACCGGCCGCGCCACCTGGGCAAAAGTCACCGGGCTCAACGAAAACGGGGAAGAAGTATCGGAGGAAGGCACCGGTTTTCTCGCCCGCTGCTTCCAACACGAGGTCGGTCACCTCGACGGATTCGTCTACGCCGATGTGCTCCAAGGCCGATGGAAACGCGCCGGGAAAAAGGCCATCAAACGCGAAGGCTGGACCCCCGATGCCGGCCTCACCTGGATGCCAGGTGTTGACCCCGACCCGTTTGGACACGACGATGTCTAGGATTTTCCGCAGCGACGAGGTGCAACCAGGCGACCGGGTGGTGCTGCGCCGCATCGCCCCCGAGATGGAGGACAAATTCTCCGACATCATCGGCCATATTGTGAGCGTCACCCCCACCGAAACCGTTATCCGACCCCAAGATATTGGGGGCATGCCCTCATTCAAGGATGGCATTGTGGTGCCGGCGGCGGACATTAAGATCGTGAAAAAGCTCAGCCCTCGCACGATCCGCAACTCTGATATCCGCAAATTGGAGGTGGCGTATTCGAAAGCATTTCCGGGCATCGAACACCGGCAGGTGGGCCAGTGGTTATTGCGCGCCGGGGATGGCATTACCGAACGGTCGAATTCGGCGGCGCCGTTGGGCCCATCGGCCCTGTTTGATCCGGTGCCGGTGGCGGAGATTCACGAGTTTTATTCCCGCCATGGGTTGCCGCCGCTGGTGTTGATCCCGGAGCGCATTGGCCGGGTCGTCGAAAAGCTGGTCGAACGGCTGGGCCCGGAGATTATTGTGATGGCGCGGAAGTTGGGCGACGAGGTGAGCGTCGAAAAGCATGCCGAGTTCCGCATCGACACCCAACCCGATGACGATTGGCTGCGGCTCTACCATTTTCGGGGCAAGCCGCTCCCCCGCCGGGCGCTGGAATTATTGCGTACCCAAATTGATGGGGAGATGGGGTTTGGGCGATTGCTTATCGACGGGCGGACCGTGGCGATTACGCGCGGGACCATCACCGACGGCTACCTGGGCTATTCGGCGGTGGAGGTGGCGCCGGAGTATCGGCGGCAGGGGCTGGGCACACAGTTGGGAAACCACATGCTGAATTGGGGGCTCGCGCACGAGGCGCACACCGCATATTTACAGGTTATTGCTTCGAATACGGCGGGAATTAATCTGTATACCAAACTTGGATTTCTGGAACATCACCGACATCGTTATGGCCTGCTGAAAAACCCGGAGACTTCTTAGTAATGTAGCAAGCATGCGCATTGCTAACTGGAACGTAAACTCCGTCCGCACCCGCGTGGATCGAATAGTGGCGGCCCTCGCTCGCCTTGATATTGATGTGCTATTGGTGCAAGAAACCAAGTGTAAGGACAAACAGTTTCCATTCGATGCGTTCCCCGGCTACGAAATTGCGCACCATGGCCTCAACCAGTGGAATGGGGTAGCCATCCTCTCCCGGGTGGGGCTTGCCGACATCCAAACGTCCTTTCCCCACCAACCGGGTTTTGCTAAAGACCCCAAGAAACCGCAAAACCTGGAGGCCCGGGCCATTTCCGCGGACTGCGGCGGAGTGCGAGTCTGGTCCCTCTACGTTCCGAACGGACGTGCGATAGCGGATCGGCATTACGACTATAAGCTCCGGTGGCTTGATGCCCTGGCCCGGCATGTGGAAGACCAGGCGGGCGACCCGGGGCAGCCAAACAACCAGCCGCTGGTGTTGGGGGGTGATTTCAATATTGCTCCCACCGACGCCAATGTGTGGGACATCACTGCTTTCATTGACCACACCCATGTCACCGAGGCGGAGCGGCAGGCGTTTGCCGGGCTCATCGAAGCCGGCCTGACGGTCACCTCCCCCACCAGCGGTTATAGCTACTGGGATTATAAGGCTGGCCGGTTCCCCAAGAACGAGGGCATGCTCATCGACTTCCAATTGGCCCGCGGGCTGCACGCAACCGGCAGTTTCATTGATGTGGCGGAGCGTTCCGGGGCGGGCGCATCGGATCACGCGCCGGTGGTGGTGGATTACGACTACGATGCACCCATCGTCACGGGCGCCGCAGCCGGTGCTGGCGCGGCGGCACGCACAACTGCGAACCCAGCCACAGATTCCCACGATGCTCCGACGGAAACCGGTGGTGATATCGCATGAACATCAATATGGAACTAGGTCAATGGCAAACAATTGGTCTCATCATTGATTACAGCATCAAGCTGGTGGCCATTGGGTTTGTGCCGGAAAACCGGCGACCATCATCATCGAATGCGTGGCTCTTGGTGATTCTGGCCCTGCCGTACCTGGGATTACCCCTGTTTTTATCTATGGGTTCTCCCTATATTAATCAGCGGCGACACCGGGTGCAGGAGGCGGCGACGCAGCAGATCATTAACGTGCACAAGAATGTGCCGGACTACCCGGAGGGGGTGGTGAACCTCAACCCAGAGTTGGCTTCCGTTATTAAGCTCAACCGCACCCTCACCGCCATGCCGGCGGTCACGGGGACGAACCATGGCGTGCATTCCAACTATGAGGAAACCATTGCCGCAATGGCCCAGGCGGTGGACAAGGCCAAACACTATGTGCATGTGGAGATTTACATTGTGGCCTGGGATAACACAACCGATGTGTTTTTCCGGGCGCTGGCCCGGGCGGTGCAGCGGGGCGTGAAGGTGCGGCTGCTCCTGGACCACATTGGGTCCCGAAAATACCCGGGGTTTCATAAGTTGGGCCGCCGGCTGGACGCCATTGGGGTGGAGTGGTATTTGATGCTACCCCTGCTGCCGCTGCGGTGGCGATGGCGCCGCCCAGACCTGCGCAACCACCGGAAAATGCTGATTATTGATGGGGAACGGGGGTTCCTGGGCTCCCTCAATATGATTGATTCTTCCTATCTCATGCCCAAGAATATCCGGGAGGGGCGGCATTGGGTTGATGTGATGGTGGAACTGTCGGGCCCGGTCATTGCCAGCATGAATACGATCTTTGCGGTGGACTGGCTCATGGAGTCGGACGAGCTTTTAGAAATCGTAGACCAGGCGCATCCCGAGATCGACCACGATCAGGTCAATGTGGTGCAATTAGTGCCGTCGGGTCCGGGGTATTCGACGGAGCCGAACCTGCGCATGTTTAATTCCATCATTCACCACGCTAAGGAACGGTTGGTGATGTGCTCACCGTATTTCATCCCCGACGAATCCATGCTGGAGGCAGTGACGTCGGCCTGCTACCGCGGGGTGCGGGTGGAGCTTTTGGTGAGCGAACAGGCGGACCAGTTCGCGGTTGGTCACGCCCAATCATCCTACTACCAGACATTATTAGAGGCCGGGGTGCACATCTACCTGTATAAGGCGCCCTATGTTTTGCATTCGAAGTATGTGCTGGCGGACCCGGATTCGCCGGATGCGGTGGGGGTGGTTGGGTCATCAAACATGGACATGCGCAGTTTTGGCCTGAATTATGAGGTCTCGCTCATGATGACCCGCGGCAATATTATTGCGCAGCTCGACGATTTGACCAATGAATACCTGCGCAATTCGACCGAGTTGACGCTGGATGAGTGGAATAACCGCAGCTATGCCCGCCGCTATGTGGATAACATCATGCGGCTCACATCGGCGCTGCAATAAGCTTGTCGACGCCACCCTTTCGGGGGTAGCCGGCCGGGTGGTGATAGTTCTTCTGAATTAACCACAGGTCATTACCAAAAACACTGATTTACCCTTACCTTCCTTTCCATAATGCCCCACTCACTTTGGTAGCAAAATATTATAGGGGTATTTTTAGCGTCTTGATAAGCAACCTTGGATAACATTATTCTGACCTCTTAAGGCTTTTCACCTAATGACGTGTCTGTTGTTGCGCGATTGTTCCCGCAACAGTACAAGGAATAGAACCTATGAGCGAGAACAATAATTCTAGACAACTCACCATCCTCACAATCGCGGCCGTAGTGATGTCGGTGGCCTCACTCATCACCGCCGTGGCGGCCCTCTACACCCTCAAATACGGCAATGAGCGCGACGAGGCTCGGATAGCGCGGCTCGCGGCCGTGATGGAAGAAAACGCAGCAAAGAAAACCACCACCACAGCGGCCACCAGCACCCGGAAAACCGGTGCCTCCACCAGCGCATCCGCCACCAAGCGCCGCCAGGCGAAAGGTCGCGCTCGGATTGCGCTC
>ERZ773014.273-NODE-273-length-35689-cov-22.307880_pt1 | contig 35689 bp, 36 predicted proteins | sample MGYA00580841_ERZ773014 | MGnify/ENA primary metagenome ERZ773014 (study PRJEB29015, sample SAMEA2737989) | human oral metagenome | biome: human oral; feature: human-associated habitat; material: dental | place: China | collected 2067 ... | reverse complement strand
TTGATTTTCCTACATTTGGTAATCCTACAATTCCTATTCCTATCATTCTTTTTATTTCCTTTCTTAAAATAAATACTTTTTTAAATAATTTTATATATTTGCAAATATATTTGCTATTTTCCATTTTTCCTTATCGGTTGTCTTATTCAAAAAATAGTCAATGTCATAAATTGGAATAACAGTTATCCCAAAATAGTCATATTCCTTGCCAAACATTTTTTTTATATCTACTTTTTGACTTTTTATAAGTGTCTTTGTTGGCCTTTCTCCAACTGAAATTATATATTTAGGATTCACCAGAGCAATCTGTGTGTCCAAAAAGACACTGCACGCACTGATGTTTTCTTCTTCGATGATATTATCTGCTTTATAGCACTTTGTGAGAGTTGTAAAATAACATCTTTTCATATCCAAATTTGAATATTTAAAAAAATTTTTTAATAACTTTCCGTTTTCATCTTCTAGCAAAAGTCCTCTCTCTGCTTCTTTTCCATTTATTTCATCCATCAAAAAGAATATCTCAGCTTCTTGGTTTCCTTGCCCAACAATGCGGACATTGTCGTATTTTTTCCCCAATTTACATCTCTCGCAAATATCTACTTCAACTTCCAAATTTTCCCACATATTTTTTCCTTTTAAAATTTCAAAAAAATTAATTTTTTACATTTATTTCATAATCTCATCACTAAATTAACGATTTTTTAAGGTAATTTGTAAATTTTTGTACCTGCCTCCCCAATAACTTCAATTTCCAAATTTTTTCTGTTTTCTTTTTTCAAAATCTTGTGCAGCGAGTTATAAGCCAGTTCTGGCGTGTTGTTGTCTTTACTTATATGCATTAAATAAACTTTTTTTAATTTGTCGCACAAAACTTGTCCAACTAACTTTGACGCATCTTCATTTGATAGGTGACCGTATCTGCTTTTCACACGATTTTTTAACTCCCAGTGATAAGGTCCTGTTATAAGCATCTCGTAGTCATAGTTGCTTTCCAAAACGATGACATTGCTATTTTTCAAATTTTCTCTTATAATATTATTCACACATCCAACATCACTCGCATAAGAAAGTTTTTTTTCACCAAATTCAAAAGTGTAGCCCAGACATTTTTTTGCGTCATGCATAACTTCAAAATTATTTATCACACAATTTCCAATCACAATTTTATCTTCTCTTATAAAATTAAGATTTTTTTTATCTATTTTTCCAATTTTATCTTTAATTACGCTGTAAGTCAATTCGTGTAAATATATCGGAATATCATATCTTCTGGATAGAACTCCAAGCCCCAGAATATGGTCAGTATGCTCGTGCGTCACAAAAATTCCCTCTATGTCTTCAATTCGCTTTTCTATGTCATTCAATCTTTGAGCCGTTCTTTTTCCGCTAAATCCTGCATCAATTAAAAATTTTTTATTTCCCATTTCAATAAAACTGGAATTTCCACTGCTTCCACTCCCTAAACTTGAAAATTTCATTTTTTTTGATTTCCTTCATTTTTTTGTTTAATTATCAACATATAATTAATATTTTTTAAATTATTAAATATTTGGTGTAACCTTTCCACTTTTTTTATCATAGACCCAGCCACCTTTTTTATCTTTTTTTATTACAATTTGGTTGCTTCTTTCCCTATGAAGCTTCAAATTTTCAGGAATTTCATAAATTTGTTCAGTCCCATAGAATGTACTAAAATTAAAACCGTCATTTTTAGGACTTTTGATAAGAGATAAATTATTTTCAAATCCCGCAATCTCAGGATAAATTCCCTCTTTTTTATAATATTCATTCACAGCATTCTGAAATCTTGTCGTCTCCACTTGCACATCAGCCTTTATTAATTTATCGGCTTTTCTTGAAGCCATGATTACGACAATAAAAATTGCAACAGCGAATGCAAACACAAAAGAAATACTTCTGAATAACAATTTTTTCAATATTTTTGAACTATTTTCATTAAACGCCATATTCTTCTCCATTTTTTAATTTTTTTTTGACTTAAATATTGCTTCTCTCACAACGACTTTAACCGCTTCTGGATACACAATTTCTACTTTTAACGTTCCTCTTTTGACATTAATCCAGCCAAGTCCTGCAATTACAAGCTCTTCATTTTCTTTAACTTCTATAACTTTTGTTACAAATTTATTTTCAAAATATCTCTCCTTTTCATTTTTGGATAAAATTTGAAAAAAATCTCCTTTTAATAAGTCAGAAACTCTTTCCTGATGTGTCACATGAAATTTCACATTTTTTGAGCTATACGCTGAAAATATTGTCTTGTACCCCGAATTTGCTTCCAAAATCTTAAATCTACAAAAAACATCAAACATAAATACTTGATTTTCTTCAAGCTTAAACGTCTTTCTTGAGATTTCTCCAGCTGGAACCAATTTTAACCCAGATTCCACGCTTATTAAATCAGAAACTCTGCCAACTGGAATAAGTCCAGGTGTGTCTACAATTGTAATCTGAGTGTCTGGAACTTTATTATTTATTGATTTTAATGTCGTTCCAGAATATTTTGAAGTTGTGATTCTATCATCCTTTAAAAGTAAATTTATAATCGAAGATTTCCCAACATTTGACACTCCCAAAATTGTCGCTCTCACTTTTTTATTTTTAAAAATATTATTTATTTTTCTGATTATACCATTTACGCCATATTTATTTTTAGCACTCACAAATGCAATATCATCTGGGACAATTCCCTCTTCGGCAAGTCTTGCTTTTACCCAGTTTGAAATCTCTGTTGGATGAATAAAATCTGGCAATAAATCAATTTTATTAATCAAAACTACTGAATTGTAATCTCGTAAATAGTCCAGAACTTCATCGGTAAACGAACCTTCAAAGTCAATAATATCAAAAATTGGAAGTATTATATCAGATTTTTTTACACTTTGTAAAACTTCTTTTCTGTAATCTTCCGAACTAAAATTATTTGTCAAATTTTGCCCATAATTTTTTATTTTATAACACCTCTGACAAAGCAAATTTTCTTGCATCCAAAGTTTTTCTTCTGGAACAAACCCTTCTTTATTTTTGTCTTCACATTGCAATTCAATTCCACAACCAAGGCATTTTTTTATTATCAAATTCTTTCCTCTCTTTCCTCCATCACTACATTTTATACTTTTTATAACCTTCTCTTCTCCCTTTTAAAACCACTCTGTGATAATCCTTATTTTTCGTAATAAGCATTCCCACAAAGCTTCTAAAGATTTTTTTCCAATATTTAAAAATATACATTCTATTTTTTCTATATTTAACTTCTTTTTTTGCCAAAGCTCCAAATCCCAAAGCGTAGTTATATGCTCTCGTCAAATCACTGTAATTTCCTTTTTTCGCTGGATGAAAAATTATATCATTTGCAAAATATCTACCTTTGTAGCCTTTATGAAGCAAAGTCAACACATAATCAGTTTCCTCGCCACTTCCATAAGTTGCTCCAACTCCCAACTGCTCATCAAATAAAATTATTTCGTCCCCGTTATAATTCACAAAAAAAGTGATAGATTTTACAGTCGTATCAACATTATCAGGTGTAATATTCATATCTTTTGTTTCCATAACACCTGTTCCATAATTTTTCCCACGCTCAAGCGTACGGCATGAATAAATTTTATAATTTTTTTTTCGCTTAAAAAAAGAAACTACTTTTTCTAGCGTATCGTCGTCATACTCACAATCATCATCAGGAAATCCAACTATTTCGCCATTTCTCAAAATAAGCCCTTTATTTCTATTAAGACTAAGCCCTTTTTCATCGCTTTTCACATATTTTATGTTAAATAACTTTTCATATCTTTTCAAAATTTTAAACACTTCGTCATGCTCATTCTGATCTATCGCAATCAATTCAAAATCTTTAAATGTCTGTCTTGAAAGGCTATCCAAAAACAATATAAGCTCATTCGTGACATTTATCGTCGGCATTATCAAAGAAACTTTCATAAAAAAACTTCTCCTTTCAAATTTTTTTATTTTTCAATTAAATTAGCGAATATCCAATACAGCCATATATGGAAGATGGTCTGATAATTTTGTCCAGTCTTGCGTGTTGTCATTTATGTAATAACTTGACTTGACTCTCCATTTATTTGACTTATTTCCAAAAATATAGTCAATTCTTGGTTTATCAAGCGATCTTATCTCAGGCGAACGAGTTTCCATATAAGTATCTTTCCAATTTTTCATCATTTCACTGTAATAGCTTGTTGTCGGTAAAAAATTGAAATCTCCGCTTATAAATTTTATGTCATTTTTGTCAAAAAAACTTGTCAAAACTCCAAGTGATTCTATTTCCTCAGGTTTCATTTCCTGTTTAAAATCCAAATGTGTATTCATAATTAAAACTTTTTTCCCAAAAACTTTTTTTTGAATTTCAGCAATTATGAGCTGTCGTCTTTCCCGTCCCATCGAAGGCAACTCGTAGCTATAAATCTTTTCAATCGGATATTTTGAAATAAATGCAATTCCAAACTCACCTTTGTCATAATCCATTGCTTTCTGAAAATAATAATAGCCATATCCCAGCTCTTTTGCAATATCCGAAGTCACATCTCTAAAATTACTTCTCTGCGTGTTTCTATCAACTTCCTGAAGTGAAACAAAGTCCGGTGAATACGGCTTTATGCTCTGCCCCAATTTTTGCCCATTTGTAAGTCTAGCTCCGTAAATATTATATGTCATCAATTTTAATTCCTTTGCCGAAAGCATAATAGCGTTTGCCATCAAAAACAATGACACCATTTTTTTTATACTGCTCATTTTAAAATTACTTCTCCTGTTTTTTTACTATTATATCATTTTTTTTTATATTCGTAAAATTTATTTTTTAAAAATAAAAATGGAAGACCTTTTTAATTTTCTTCCATTAATTTAGTTATTTAGTTAATTTAGTAATATCTTAGATTAATTTTGATATTTTTTACTTAAAAAGTTCATTCATCTTTTGTATAGTAGAATTTACATCATTTGATTTTGTAATCTCAACTATACTTGTCCCAACTATAACTCCATCTGCAAATTTTCTCATTGTGTTAACATTGTCATTATTTTTTATTCCAAATCCCAATGACACAGGCAAATCAGTTTTCGTTCTAATATTTTCAATAAATTTTTCAAGTCTTGGTAAATCAACTTGTTTACTTCCTGTCACTCCAAGCGACCCAATTGCATATACAAATCCACTTCCCCTAGATGCAACTTTTTCAATTCTATCCTGTGAAGTCACACTCACAAAAGGAATAAAATCAATATTATTTTCTTTAGCTTTCTCAAACAGTTCTTTAGCTTCCTCATAAGGCAAATCAGGAACCAAAAGTCCTTTTATGCCACATTCTACACATTTTTTAATAAATTTGTCAATTCCATAAGAAAAAATTAAATTATAATAAATTAAAAATACAAGCGGTTTTGTAACTTTCTCTTTCACTTCATTTATCAAATCAAATACTGTATCTGTTGTAACTCCAGCTTCTGACGCTGCAAAAGAAGCTTCAGAAATAAGTTTTCCATCAGCCAGTGGATCTGAATAGGGAACTCCAACTTCTAATATATCAATGCTTGTCTTATCCAAATTTTCTAAGAAATTTTTTGTAAATTCCAAATTTGGATAACCTGCGACAACATATCCAATATTTGTTTTTTCTCCATTTTGTCTTTTTTTCTCAAATACATTTTTTATACTATTCATTAACGTCATCTCCTCTCAATACTGAAAACACTGTATGCATATCTTTATCTCCTCGTCCAGATACATTTACAATTATAGTTTCTCTTCTATCTTTAGAAAGTGTCGGACAAAGTTTTTCCAGATAAGCAAGTGCATGAGCACTTTCTATCGCAGGTATTATCCCTTCTTTTCTAGTTACCAAAATTAGTGCATCCATCGCTTCTTTATCAGTAACCGGCGCATAAATTGCCCTTTTCATATCATGTAAATACGAATGTTCAGGCCCTATTCCAGGATAATCAAGTCCTGCTGAAATCGAGTGAACTGGTAAAATTTGCCCATATTTATTTTGAAGCACATAAGTTTTCATTCCATGAATAATCCCTTCTCTTCCAAGCGTCAACGTAGCAGCATGTTTATCTGTATCAATCCCAAGCCCCCCAGCTTCAACACCATACAATTTCGTAGTTTTGTCATCTAAAAATCCGCTAAAAATCCCAATCGCGTTACTTCCTCCACCAACACAAGCAATCACATGGTCAGCATGTTTCCCTAAATCTTCAATCTGATGTCTAGCTTCTTTTCCAATAATCGACTGAAAATCTCTAACAATCGTAGGATAAGGATGTGGTCCAACAACAGAACCAATTACATAAAATACAGTTTCAATCTCCGCAACCCAAGCCTGAATTGCCGCAGTAGTAGCTTCTTTCAATGTTTTAAGCCCATCTTCAACCGAAACGACTTTCGCTCCTAAAAGCTCCATTCTAAACACATTCAATTTTTGACGCTCAATGTCAACTGCTCCCATATAAACATCACATTCAAGCCCAAGAAGTGCCGCAGCTGTAGCAGTCGCAACCCCATGCTGTCCAGCCCCAGTTTCAGCAATAACTTTCTTTTTTCCCATTTTTTTTGCAAGTAAAACTTGTCCAAGCGCATTATTAATTTTATGTGCTCCTGTGTGATTCAAGTCCTCTCTTTTCAAATAAATGTCGTGGTTGTAATAGTCGCTCAAACTTTTTGCATAATAAAGTGGCGTTTCTCTTCCAACATAATTTTTCAGCAAATCTTCAAAATTTTCATAAAATTCCTTGTCATCCTTCAATTCATCGTAAGCTTTTTCCAACTCAAATAATGCCGTCATTACCGTTTCTGGAACAAACTGCCCTCCGAATTCTCCAAAATATGCTTTTTTATTTTCCATAGTTACTCCTTCTATTTTTTATTAAATAATATTTTTTTAAATACTTTTTATCGGTATATCTTGACCCCTTAATATATAAATATCGCTATTACCTAATTTTTATTTTAACTTAACTTTTTACAATCTCAATTATTTTTTCTACTAATTTTTTATTTTTTCTGTTATCAATTTCAACTTTGCTATTTACATCAACTACCGCTGGTCTATAAGATATTGCTGCTTCCACATTTTCTGTTGAAATTCCTCCAGCTAAAATAAATGAATATGGACTCACTTCCTTTAAAATTTGCCAATTAAAAGTTTTTCCATTTCCACCTGCTTTTTCGCCTTTTGTTTCAAAAAGTGGATATTCGATAAACGATTTATAATCATTGATATTTGGAAGTTTATTTTTCACAGCAAAACTTTTCCAAATCACAGTTTTATCTTTAATACTTTTTACATCATTTTTTAAATCGTTCAAATAATTTTTATGAATTCTCTCAAGCGCTTTTCCCAGCTCTTCACAATATTCCGCTGTTTCATTTCCGTGAAGCTGTACAACATCAATTTTAAGCGTCTCCACAATTCTCACAATATCTCTAATCATTGCATTTACAAACACGCCAACGACTTTTTTCTCATTTTTATGCGCAATTTTTACAATTTGACTTGCAATTTCAATATTCACTTGCCTTAGACTTTTTGCAAAAATACATCCAATATAATCAATGTCAAGTCCTTTTAATTCTTCCATTTCCTCAATCGACCGAATCCCACAAATTTTTAGTAAAGTTTTATTCTTTTCCAACGCATCTCCTTTCAATCCACTAAATTCAAAAATTTATATTATTTTTTAGATTTTTTCCAAATCCAAATTCCCTCTCATAAGCGCTTCTCCAATCAAAAGGCCATCAACTCCAATAGTTTTTGCATATTCCAAATCATCTTTTGTCATAAAACCGCTTTCTCCAACAAGAATAAGTTTTTCTTTCATTTCAGCTGGAATTTTATCTACCAATTTTTTTGTTGTCAAAATATCCACTTCAAAAGTATCAAGATTTCTATTATTCACTCCCAAAATTTCCAAGTCAGGTATCTTTAAAGCCCGTTCCAACTCAACCTCATCATGAACTTCAACCAAAACATCAAGCTCCAAATCATGTGCCAATTTATGCAACTCACACAAAGTCTTGTCATCCAACATTCTCACAATAAGAAGTATCGCCGAAGCCCCCAAAAACTTAGCATGTGCCACCTGAAACGGAGTATAAATAAAATCCTTCCTCAAAATCGGCATTTCTGGAAATTTTTCCCTTACAATTTTTATAAAATCATTCTCCCCTTTAAAATATTCTTTTTCTGTCAATATCGAAAAAGCTGCAACTCCTTTATCCACATAACTTTGTGCCTGTTTTAACAAATCAAAATCATCATTCGCAATTTTTCCCTTCGATGGAGAAGCCCTCTTAATTTCCCCAATAATTTGAATTCCTTTTTGATTGAGTGCCTTTTTTAAAGATGGCTGTTTAAAAGACTTTAATTCGTCTTCAAGCTGTATATCTCTTTTTATTTTTATTTTTTCTAAAATATCCATGTTTTTCCTTTCACATTTAAAAACTTAATAATGTATCAAAAATTTTGTTTACTAAATCAATAGAAAATATTGTAAAAATAATAAGTGCTACTATATTTAATAAAAAAATTATTATCTTTAATCTAATTTTCTCTTTTTTCTTTTTTTCTTCATCTTCAGTTTTATTTATTTTTTCAAACTTTATAGAATAAAAATACATAGTCGTTATTTTGAATAATAACCAGATTAATGGAATATTGAAAAAAATGTTATCAATTATACTCTCAATAATATAAAGAGGCAGTATTATACATACTACAAATATTGAAAATTTGAAGAAAAATATAAATAATAATATTATTTCTGGGATTATAAAATACCTCAAACATTTTTCTTTATATAAAGTTTTTATCATCATCTAAATTCCACTTCCAAAAAATTATTTCACATAGTTTTCGTAAAACTCATAAACTTTCCCACTCTCAATTGCCTCCAAAATCATTTCTTTTGCCTTTGCAGGATGATCTACTACATTTGCAGTATAAAGTCCAAACATCGCATTTAACACAACTATATCGAATTTTGCTGATTTTTCTTCACCTTTTAATATTCTCTTTAAAATTTTGGCATTTTCTTCTGCTGTTCCACCTTCGATTTCAGAATGAAAAGCTCTTTTAAATCCAAAACTTTCAGGCGAAATTGTATATTCTAGAATTTGATCTCCTTTTACTTCGATAATTTTTGTATCGTCACAAATTGTAATTTCATCAAGTCCATCATTTCCACGAACAACCAACGCATGTTCTCTTCCCAATAATTGCAATGTTTCAGCGTACAATCTATGAACAGGTTCGTGATAAAGCCCAACCAACTGATATTTTAATTTTCTGTTAGGATGCAACAAAGGCCCTAAAACATTGAAGACAGTTCTTATTCCAAGCTCTCCTCTAACTTCTCTCACTTCTCCCACCAATTTATGGAAAAATGGCGCATGGAAAAATGCAAGATTTTTATTTTCAAGTTTATTTATTTGATTTATCAAATTATTTTCAAGCGGCACACCCAATTTATCCAATACATCGCTACTTCCACTCTTACTTGAAACCGCACGATTTCCGTGTTTTGCGACTTTTACTCCCATCGCTCCCAAAATAAATGCCACTGCTGTAGAAACATTTATCGTTTTAAATCCATCTCCACCAGTCCCACAAACATCTATCATATCCGATTCATCCTCAAATGTCGTACTGTAAGCCAAAATATTTTTTACAAAAGCCGTAAGCGACTCTGGATAAAGACTTTTTTCTGAAATTAGTACAAGAAGTGCTCCCAGTTGCACAATATTGTAGTTCTTGCTGTCAATGATTTCACAAATTTCCCTAAAATCAGAATCTGTAAGCGAAATATTGTCTTGCAGTTTCTTCAAATATTTTTTCAAACTTTCATTTTTTTCCATATTTTTTAACTCCTTTTTTATCTCTACTTCTCTTTTATTATCAAGTTTTACAAAATTTTCAATTATTTTTTTACCATATTCCGTAAAAAATGACTCAGGGTGAAACTGTATTCCATAAATGTCTTTAGTTTTATGTTCAATCGCCATAATAACGCCATCTTTTGACTTTGCTGTAACGATTAAATCTGGACTTAGTGTATCTTCATCTACATAAAGTGAGTGATAGCGCATTACATTAAACTCTTTAGGTAAATCGCGAAACAATTTTGAATTATCGTAAAGCACATCAATTTCTGAAGACTTCCCGTGCATAGGATTTTCCATTCTTTTTATTTCTGCACCAGACACATATCCTATCGCCTGATGTCCCAGACAAATTCCTAAAATTGGAATATCTTCGATTTCTTTCAAAATCTCAAGACAAACTCCGCTATCTTTTGGATGCTTTGGTCCAGGCGACAAAACTATCTTACTAGGATTTAACTTTTTAATTTCTTCTAACGAAATTTCATCATTTCTCATCGTTTTAACTTCTTCACAAGACAGCTCTTTTAAATATTGCTCCACATTAAACACGAATGAATCGTAGTTATCTATCATTAAAATCATATTTTCTCCTATTCTACAAAAAATTTTTTTGATTTGCAAAATTTTATTTTTTTGATTTTTTATTTTGAAAAAATTTTATTTCTTAAACTTTTTTATAACTTTAATTACAATTTAAAAAAACTATATTTTTTTGGCATTTTTTTCAAAAACCCCTATAATAGACGCCCTTTTATTGCAAATTTCCTTGTATTCATTCTCTTTTACTGAGTCAAACACAATCCCTGCTCCCGCTTGAATAAACACATTTCTTTTTTCATCAATCTTATTAATATCGCAATTTTTATTTTCAAAAAACGCTGTTCTAATCACAATCGCAATTTGCACATCTCCATTAAACCGTAAAAATCCAATTCCTCCGCCATATACATTTCGCTTGTAAATCTCAAATTCTGAAATTATCTGCATTGCACGAATTTTTGGTGAGCCAGAAAGCGTTCCCGCTGGAAGAGCAAGGGAAATCACGTCAAATACCGACACATCTTTTCTTTTTTTTCCATAAACTTCTGACACAATGTGCATTACATGCTGATAATTTTTAATGTGCATAAGATTTTTTACCACGACACTTCCTTTTTCTGCAAATTTTCCCACGTCGTTTCGAGCCAAATCCACAAGCATCCTATGTTCAGCACATTCTTTTTCGTCATTTAACAAATCATTTGCCAAGAATGCATCTTCATTGGCATCTTTTCCTCTCGGACGAGTTCCTGCAATTGGAGCAATATAAATGTTATCCGATATAATTTCAACTAATATTTCTGGACTTGAACCAACCACATCTCCATATTTTGTTGGGAAATGGAACATATACGGTGATGGATTTGCTTTAGACAAATATCTGTAAAATTCTAACGAATCCATATTTGTTTCTAACTTCAACTGTTCACTCAAAACAACTTGAAATATATCTCCAGATTTTATATATTCTTTCGCTTTTTCAACTATTTCATAAAAATGATTTTTTTCATCATCTAAATTTGTCTTAACAGAATAATAAATTTCTTTTTTATTTTTTAATTTTTCTTTTGCTTTTTCTTGTTTTTCTTCTTCTTCTTTATTTTTTTCTTTTAAATTATCAAAATATTTTTTATTTCCGTAAAATGAATAATCTTTACTCACTTTTGAATAGTGCAAATAAGCCTTCGCATTGGCAAAAATGAACTTTGGAAATTCAAACTGAGAATTTTCAACATTTTCTATTTTTTCAAAATAATGAATACTTTCATACGCAAATGTTCCAAAAAGTCCTGCAAATGGCGCAATTTTTTCTCTTTTGGAAAGCATTTCATAGTAATTTTTTAATATTTTGAAGTCGTATTCATTTGAATCTAAATAATTGCAGTCAATTCCAATAATAATTTGTCTTTCGTCTTCTGCAAGATACGAATTTGGAAAATTTTTTCTTATAATTGAATAATAATAAATCGGTTCTTTTGTAAACATAATTTATTTTTCCTTTCTTTGATTGTACGAATATTATAAGGCAAAATCTTTATTAATATTTTTCTGTAATTTCCCATAAAACACTTTATTTATAGTGAAGTAAAAATTTTAAAAATTATTTTTAAATATCAAATATTTTTTATTTTCCAATAAAAATTTTTTTAGATTGATTTTTTTAAGATTTAAAAATAAAATTTTCTTATTTGCCGTCAGATTTTTACTTTCTGTAATTTTACTAAAATTTGTAAAATAAAAATCCTTTAAACCACAAATGTAGAATAAAGGACTTAAAAAAATAAAAAACATTGATAAATTTTGTTCACCAATGTTTTTTTTATTTTATATTTTAGCAATTAATTAATAAAATTATCCCGAATTTATGGCGAAAAATATTAAATTGTATTTAAAATTTGCCACCACCATAATAATTTTACCATCTTAATCACTCCTATTTTTTAATTTTTTATTTGTCTTAGTATACAACATTTTTTTTAATTTGTAAAGTCTATTTAAAAAATTTTTTATTATTTTTGAATTATTATATAAAAATAAAAAATGGCATAGTAGCTAAAATACTTTATAAAAAAGGAATTTTCCATTATTTTTACTATGCCATTTTTTTTAATTTTTGTTTTTACCGAATGTCGGGATGTCTTTCTGGTCTATTTAATAACTGAACTAATTTACTTGATTCCTCTTTTGTTAGTTTTTTGCTATTTATTGAATTTACCAAAGAATCAATTTCTTCTTTAGATAATCTAGGTCTTGCATTTTTATCTGCTTTTTTTCCTTTAAATTTTTTCTCAAATTCTAATTTACATTCTTCGCTCATTTTATCATCAGGTTTAGGACCATCAAAATGAGGTTTAATCAACTGAGTTAAATTTTCAGCTTCTTCATCTGTCAATGTTACTGCACCTTTTTTTAATTTTGCTTTTAAACTTTCAATTTCTTCTTTTTTAACTATTTTAACTATTGTCCCATCTGGAGCAATCATATTTCCATTTGCATCTTTTTTTAATTCAAGTTTCTGCGGCGGTTTGCAATCCGCTTTTTTATTTACAGTTTCATTCGTATTTGAAGCTCCTACTGCAACTCCTGCATAAACCGACAGTGAAGCTAATAAAGCCATTCCCATTATTCCTTTTTTTCCTAATCTTTTCATAATATATTCTCCTTACCAATCAAAATATTTTTGATTTATTTATTTCTTAATTTTTTCAACATATGTATAGTATCATTTATTTTTGACAAAAAAATGAAAAAATTGTGTCTTTTTTGTGAAATTTTAAAAATTTTTTTTATATCCTGTTTTATCACAGAATAAAATATTTAGCGATAAATAAAAAAATATTGAAATTAAAATTTTTACACTATTCCTACTTTATCTTTTAAAGAAAAAAGCTGGACTAATTCAAAAATTTTGTATATAATTTATTAAAAGAAAGAAAATTTAAGAAATAAAAAATGAATAATGGGAGAATAATTAACAAAAAAACAAATTATGAAAAAAGAAATATTTTTAAAGCAATTTTCAAAAGAGCTGGAATATTTGGCAAGTAAACTTTTTAATGTTTATGAAATTGCCAGCGACTATGAAATAATAAGTTATTCTGAAGAATTTTATACTCCAAATTTTTGGAAAAAGTTTCAAAAAAAGGCAAATGGTCTAAATGTGATTACAAATGGCGTCTTTGAAAACAGTGATAGACGGCAAATCGCTTTTGTTCCCGATAATTTTATACCAAAAAATAACGAAGATTTTGAAAATTTTTTTGATTTTCCACATAAACTACTAAAAATTTCGATTGCTTCAAAATTTAAAGAATACAGGCATAAAGATTTTTTAGGAAGTCTTACGGGATTAAATATAAAAAGAGAATTAATGGGAGATCTGATTTTAGAAAATGGTGCGGGATATATCCCTGTTTCAAATAAAATTGCCGATATTATTTCAAATGAGCTTACGCAAATTGGAAAAGCACCTTGTACAGTTGAAATTGTTGATTTAAAAGAAATAAAAAATTTACCGAAATACAAATATGACGACAAATTAATTACAGTTTCATCAAAACGGCTTGACAACATAGTCTGTGCAATAATAAATATTTCAAGGAACAAAGTTATAGAACCAATTGAAAAAGGAAAAATCTTAGTCGATTACACGAAGGAAACAGACAAATCAAAATTGATTGAAATTGGAAGTTTGATTACAATAAAAGGATTTGGAAAATACAAGCTTTTTTCTGAAAAAGGGGAAACAAAAAAAGGTAAAGAAAGACTTCTTATAAAAAAATATATTTAATAGGAGATGAGAATTATGAGAGATGTAACACCAAAAGGAAATTTAGAATTATTTTTAAAATGTTTAGGAATAGCTGTCGGAGCAGTTGCAATTATAGCACTTCTAAAACTGGCATTTTCAGTATTTATATCGGTTGCTGGATGGATTATTCCGATTGCAATAGTACTTTTTATTTATAAAAAATTTTTTGACTGAGAAATAATAAAAAACAGGAGGGAAAAATATGGAAAGAAAAGATATACCAAAGGAATATAAATGGAATTTAGGCGACATTTATGAAAATTATGAAAAATGGAATGAAGATCTTGAAAAAATGGAAAAAATTCAAAAAGAACTTGTTGGATATAAAGGAAAATTTGATAATGAAGATAAACTTCTGGAATTTTTGAAAAAGCAGGAAGAGTCAGAAAAAATTGCTTACAAGCTTTATAGATACCCACAACTTGCGAGAGACCTTGACTCATCGGACAAAAAAGCAACTGAAAATATGCAAAAAATTCAGTTTTTGTTTGCAAAAATGGGAACAGAGCTTTCTTGGGTAAATCCAGAACTTATTGAAAATAGACAAAATATTGAAAAATGGATTCAAAAAAAAGAATTTTCAGATTACAGATTTGGACTTGAAAACTTGTTTAGACTGCAAAGCCATGTTTTGGACGAAGATAAGAGTAAGCTTCTTTCTTATTACAGCTCGTATTTTTTGGCGCCTAGAAGCATTTATTCTGAAATAACGGTAACTGATGTCGTGTGGCCTTTGGTTACACTAAATAATGGCGAAGAAATTCAAGCGACGGCTGCTAATTATAGTAAAGTTGTGTCTACAAATAGAAATCAAGAAGATAGAAAATTGATATTTGAAAATTACTACGGAGTTTTTGAAAAAAGAAAAAATACGATTGCAGCAATTTACAATTCAATTTTGCAAAAAAATATAGCAAGCTCAAAAGCTTATAACTATAAATCATTTTTGGCAAGTGCTTTGGAAGATAACAACATTCCCGAAGATATTTATTTAAATTTAATAAATACTGCAAAAGAAAGTACTGCGCCGCTAAAACGATATATAAAATTGAGAAAAGAAATTTTGGGCCTTTCTGAATATCATAACTATGACGGTTCGATAAATCTTGTTAAATTTGATAAAGAATATGAATATGACGATGCTAAAAAAATTGTTTTAAATTCAATTGCGCCGCTTGGAAAAGATTATGCAAAAAAAATGGAAAAAGCAATCTCACAAGGCTGGCTTGACGTGTTTGAAACTCAAGGAAAACGCTCGGGAGCTTATTCTGCTGGAGTTTATGGGGTTCATCCATATATGTTATTAAATTACAACAAGACTCTTGACAGTGTATTTACATTGGCACATGAATTGGGACATACTTTACACACATTGTATTCTCAAGAAAATCAACCTTTTTCAACATCAGATTACACAATTTTTGTCGCAGAAGTAGCTTCAACTTTTAATGAAAGACTCCTACTTGACTATATGCTTGAAAAAACGCAAGATCCAACTGAAAAAATAGCACTTTTGGAACAGGAGATAAGAAATATTACAGGAACATTCTATTTTCAAGCATTACTTGCCGATTACGAATACCAAGCGCATAAATTGGCGGAAACTGGACAACCGATTACAGCTGATGTTTTGAGCAAAATAACAGAAGGTTTATTTGAGGCTTATTACGGCGACGAAATTGAAAAAGATGAACTATTAAGTATTTTCTGGGCAAGAGTGCCACATTTCTTTAATTCACCGTTTTATGTGTATCAATATGCAACTTGTTTTGCTTCATCGGCAATACTTTACGATAAAATGATAAAAAATGAAGATGAAAATGTTAGAATTGAAGCACTAAAAAAATATATCGAGTTATTAAGTTCAGGTGGAAATGATTTTCCAATGAACCAATTAAAAAAAGCAGGAGTAGACTTGAGTAAAAAATCTACAATTGAAGCAGTTTCTAAACAACTTGACAGTCTCCTAGATAAATTGGAAGCTGAAATTAAAAAATTAAGAAATTAAAATAAAAAATTTAAAAAATATAAGGAGATGATTTTATGAAACTTAAAGAAAAATTTAAAAACTTGTTTCCTGATATGAAAAAAGGAATTGAAAGATTTCCTGTAACTGTTGTTTTTAGCTTGCTACTTTTTATTGTAGCAATCTTTACAATTGAGAGTGATTTTTATATTCTTCCTGAAGAGGACCTTTGGATAGAATATTTGATTATCGCAATTCCTCTTTCTGCGTCAGTTGAACTTGTAAGAGAAAAATATTTGGAAAATAAACACTCGAATTTTTTTAGAATTACTAGCTTTTTTGGAATATTTTTATTTATTTTTCTCTTAAAAATATTTTTTAAAAATCATTTTTCAACTGAAACAATTAATATTACTGCGACAATATTAATATTTTATGTACTTTTTTATTTAATTCCAATTATTTACCGAAATAAAGATAAAGAAAAATATTTACAGTCGGTTGTTGGAAATCAAATGATTACGATAGGTTTTTCTATAGTTTTATTTTTAGGACTTTCTGCTATAGTCGGCACAATCGATGTCCTTCTTATAAATCTTCCAAATACAATATATTTTGATAATTTCGTATTTTCAGCATCAGTTTTCGGAGTAATATTTTTTGTATCAAGATTAAAAGGAAAAGATGAAAGTCTTGAAAATTATTCATTGCCCAAAATTGTGGAAGTTTTAATCTGCTATATTTTAATACCATTAATCTTAATTTATACAGCAATTTTATATTTATACTTTGCAAAAATTATATTTACACTAAAGATGCCAAAAGGAGTTGTATCGCACTTAGTTTTATGGTATACAGCTTTTAGTCTGTTTATAATAATTATGGTAACTCCAATAACTTTTAAAAATAAATTTGCAAAATTTTATAAAAAATTTTTTCCAATGATTTCAGTACCGCTTATTCTACTGGCACTTTTTTCAATAAACGAAAGAATTTTTCAATATGGAATAACAGAAAATCGATATTTAGTGGTAATCCTTGTAATTTGGCTGTTATTTAATATGATTTTGTACATTGTAAAAAATGATGTAAAATGGGTACTTATTTCATATATTTTTGCAATTTTAATCGCAGTATTTAGTCCATTTAACTTGGTAACTGTTTCTATAAACAGTCAAAATAAACGGCTTGAAAGACTTCTTATAAAAAATGGAATTATTCAAAATGGAAAAATTACAAATAAAAATGATAAGGTTTCCATAAAAAGTAAAAATGAGATTATGTCAGTAATAGATTATTTTTACAACAATACTTCAGAATTAAAATGGAAAAAAATAAAAATTTTAGGAAAAACATACGAAAAGCCAGAAGATTTTATGAAAGTAATCGGCGCTAACGACTTCTGGAGAAGCTATGAAAGTATTGACAATCAAGAAAAAGGCGTTATTTCTGAAATTAGTTTAAAAATGAATGATGGTATTAAAATGACCGAAGCAAAGGGATATGATTACTTAATATATGATTTTAGCGTTTCGTATCTATTGGATGCAAATGAAACAAAAGAATTTGACAACGAAAACTATAAAGTAGTATTAAAAAATAAAAATTTAATGATTAAAAATATTCAAAAAAATACTGAAATATTGAACATTAATTTGAACAAAATTGCAACTGAAGTCTATTTAAAAATAAAAGAAAAAGCTAAAAAACAAAATCAAAGTTACGTCGAACTTCCTGAAAATGATTTAACTTATTTATCTGAAACAAAAAATTCTAAATATAAAATTGTATTTAGCGACATTCATTTTAGTGAAGAGGATAAAATTGATGGTTTGAATATAAATATTTATTTTAGTGAAAAATAAGATTTTTTGAAACCATAGATATTTTTACATTATTTATTAAAAATCAATTTTAAAAGGGAATGTTTCTCTTATTTACGAAACACTCCCTTATTATTTTTAATATCCTTAATCTACTTTTTAGTGTTCTAAACTTCTCAATTCACAGACTGCAAATATTTTTACACCAAATTAATATTTTTTTAACTTGTAAGCATAATCAAGCTTAAAAATGTTCCGACCAGTACTTCTCCACCCATCAATCCATTTGAAAATAATAACATTCTGCCATAAAAACTTTTTGAAATCCGATTTGCTAAAAAACTTAACATACCGCCAAAAAATACTGTCAATGTAAAACTAAATGGCATATACATTCCTATTCCAAAAATTATTATATTAAAATTGAAAAATTTTAAAATCGCTCCTATTAAAAATCCTGTAAAAAATACTTTCAAATGCGGAATTTGATTTATAGAGTCCAATATAATTGAAATTTTTAAGTTGGAACTAGCATATGATAAAGTTTTTTCTGATGAAAAAAATAAAAGAAATAAAAATGTTATTATAAAAGAGCTGGCAACTGCCCCTATCATCTGTGCCAAAAACTGTTCTCTTGGATTGATTCCAACTTTTGTGCACATTTTAGAATTATTTAAAATATCTCCTGCAAAAGAACTGGCAACAGTTACAATACATGCCATTAAAAATAATATCAAAGTTGTTAGTCCCACAACATATCTTTCTCCAGAAATATTTAGTCCATTAAAAAGCTTATTTAAAAATGATATTAAAGAAATTGTCACAATGGCATTGATTTCTATTGGATTTATTCCTGTTTTTCCAGTTGTATAACCAGAGATTACTACGGCAAAAATTACTAAAAACATCGAAAGTATTGATAAAAACAGCGGTATTTTATAAATCATATTCGTGAAAAAAAGAAAAAAAATTGTCAAAAATAAAAGTTTTACCAAAATATTTGAATTTTTTTTAAAATTTTCAAATGTAAACGTCTTAAAAACTATACAAAATCCTATCCCAACTAAGATTCCCATAGTCAAACTAAATTTTACATTTGCGAAATCATCTATTTCATAAAATTTTGAAATTAAATCTGAAATAAAATAAACTAAAATTCCTCCCAAGAACCAGAGAAAAGTTTTTGAAAGCCCTAAAATATAGCCTATTCCGACTAACATTGGAGAAATATAAAAATTAAGACCATTTTTTAAGAAAAAAACTGTTGGAACTAATGGTTTACTTCTAGAAAAATTGGCATCCCGCAGAATGGTTACGATTGAACTCACTCCCACTCCAAATCCAACCGCTCTGGAACTTTGAATGTTTTTTCCAGAATTTATCACATTAAAAGTGGCTTCTCCAACAGGAAATTCGAGTTTATCCTCTTCTAACATCTTGGCTCTAAAAATATATGACACAAATCCACCCAGGATGCTTCCAACTAAAACTGTAAAAAACATTGTATCTCTATTAATTAATACTTTCAAGGCTTCCTCCAAAAAGAACATAAACTGGCATAGTAAAAGCTACCCCAGCCGCAATCGTGGTTCCACTTCCCATAATCATCTGGGTAATCGCTATTTCTTTGTCATTTGTGTTTTTTAGAAAATTTAGAATTAATATGGAAATTGTTGTAACTGTAATTGAGGACCAGGTTAAAGTTCCAAATTTCAATACCATGTAAAATGCACTAGATGAAACTAAAACTGCGCCAAGAACTCCCAAAAGGATGGAAGTGATTGTTATATTTAATTTTTTCCCTTCAGCCATACCAAGCTTTCTCCTTCTTTAGTATAAAAATATTTTATAAATAAAATTGCTGTATGAATTATTCACAATTTTGTCAAAAAGAAAATTTTAAAGTAAGAATAATTTTTTACAGCAATTTTTTATTTGTTATTTTTTATTATTTTAAAATTTAAACAAAGATTATTGTGTGAATTATTCATATTAAGGTCTGAAAGGAAATCCATATTTCAGGAATTCCTCTCCGATTAGCACTTTCGTGCTCTACAAAGTTCAGAAGTAGGAATAACTTTTTAACAATAATCTTTAGCTTATTTTAACATAAAAATTAACACTTATCAAGTTTTTTTAATAAAAATCTGCTAAAATTTGTGCAAGCGGAAGCGGATTGTTCACATCAATTTTATCAAATACGACATCTGCCACTTCTTTATCAAACACTTTTGTCCCTCTCGCTTTTACATTCATCTCAATCAAATCATACATTGTCATATATTCTTTGTTTACAAAATATTTCAAAACATCTTCAAGATAAGCTATTTCATTATTTTGAAGCCTATTTTGCTCTCTATAATTTTCGCTGACAGGCAAATTCATATCAATCCAAATGTATTCAAATTTTTGTAAATCCACTAAAATTGTACTAGTTGTATAATTTTTTGACAAAATTTGAAAACCTTGACTAATTGCACTGCTAAACATATTTTCTCTATCTTGCGATTCTTCTTTTGTAAGTTCTAAAACTCCTGCAAATACGCTATTAATTTCCTTAAAATTAAACCCGTTGTAACTTCTAATAGTCATTAGAATGTAATTAATCCCTTTTTCCTTAATTTTTTTTAGATCACAAATATCAATAAATTCCAGTGCTCCAGAAGGTGCATCTACGATGTCTCCACTAAAAGCAAAACCTTCTTCAACCTGATTATAATATGCGATTGAATTTAAAAATTTAAACTCAGAATCAAAGTAAATGGCAGATAAATCAATATCTGTTCGGATTTTTAGACCATCTTTTTCAAAATTTTTCCAGCCAACAAAAAATCTCAAAACCTCAGCCTCGCTGTTAAATTTGATTTTTGAACCTTTTGTCATTGGACGAAGTGAGATGTTGCTATCTTTTTCACTCGTTGTGACCACAATATTTTTATAACTCTCATCAACAAATACTTTTTTTAGCTCATCTTTTTCTTTTAATTTTTCTTTAATTCCATCTCTTACAATTTCCGCCAAGTCTTCAATCAATTCATTACTTAAAAATATTGTCTCATCTATTTTCCTCCAAATTCCTTTACTATTTACAACTCTTGGAATTTCCATCTGTAAATTTTTGATTTTTTCTTTCTCAAGAATTTCAAAAATTTCAATTTTACTTTTTTTCTCTTCATCATTTTTTCGATTTTCTAAATCAGATTCATTTTTCTGTTCTTCCTTGAAAACAAGATTTCTAAAAACATTTCTAATTTTTGAGCGTTTTTCAGGTGAAGATTTTTTCTCAAAAATTTCTTCCACAGTTTTTTCTTCTTCTGAAATTTGTAAGTTTTTGATTTTTTCTTTTTCAATTTCTTTATTTTTTTTAATTTCTTCCAATTGATTTTTTTTCTTTAAATTTAAAAGTCTGTCATAAAGTTGCAATAAAACCCTTGTATTTACATCTTTCATACATTTTTTTAAACCATCTATCAAAATGTGATATTGTTTTTTACTTGAAATATTCAAAAGCGACAAAATTTGTCTTGTATAATCGCCAGAAAATTTTAAATAAAGTCCAATAAATTTTTCTAAATCTTTATTTGACATATTTGAAATATTTTTTCTCACTCTGTCAAAATAACCTTTTGGTGTTTCATATTCAAATTTTGAAAATAACATATTCACAATTTTTTGAACATTCGGATATTTTTTTAAATTAATTTTTTTTGCATTCAATTTAAAAAACTTGTGCCACGGCTTTTTGTATCTTTTAATATCAGGAAAACTATTTTTTATTTTATCCAATTTTTTTATAATTTGATCCAATTCTGTTCTACTAAAATATGCAAAATGAATATACTTCGTATTCAATTCTTCATTTGACAACTTCGCAATAAACCGTAAAACATCTGTTGCCGTGTCAAAATCTCCAATTAAAATCTTTCTTTTTTCCCAAACATAACTTGACAGCGTCGTAAGAGTTTCCTTCATCAAAATATTTTTAGAATATTCCTCCAATTCATCGCCAGAAAATCCATTTGACAAAAAGCAGACATCTTCCAAATATTGACTGGACAAAGTGACATTGCTTGAAAGTAAATTATAAAACAATTTTTCAATATCAGAATCGACTACTAATTTTAAGTGAGAAAGTTCAACTAATTGAGCCGGTTCACTTTCTTCGTATTCAAACTTTTTTTTGTTCTTAAAACTTTCATGTTTTGGAACATAGCCAAACCAGTAATGAAGTATCTGATTTATATAAATATCCGCTTCTTCCATATTCATCACATCTTTCGGAAAATTTTTATAAAAAACTTCATATTCTTTATCTGACTTAAAATCTTCAATATTTTCCAGAATTTCACGGCACAAATCTATGGCATAATCCCTATCTACTTTAAAAATTATCTCTGCCAAGTCCTTTTCAAAAGTATATCCATATCCTTGAAATTTTTTGATGATCGTAGCCATCTCGGCAATACTCAATGTATTATTATTGCTCACTTTTTCAATATTTAGTTTTTGCTCTTGAACATAAACTCCGTTTAAATGTCGTAAAGTAATATTGTTTATTGATTTTATCATTCTTCTTCCACCTTTTAAAATAGTTTATACTTAATTATACTAAAAAGATCAATATAAGTCCAGCACTAAATTTTCTCTTTATTAAGAAAATATTTTATTTAATTTTTTTATTTTTAGTTTTTTAAAAAAAAGACTAGATTTTTTTTATTTTTCTAGTCTTTATTTTAAAATTATTTTTTTTAAATTTTTTAAACTTCTTAAATTATTCCTTGAAATATTTCAAAATTTCTTGCATAACTTTATCTGACTTTAAAATGCTTGAATGACTTTCCCCATCAATTATTTTAAATTTACAGTTTTCCAATTTTGCACTTTTAACTGGAACCGCTCCGTCACTTTCTCCATCTGTTATTACCGAATATAACGGATTATTTGCTCTATTTCCAACCATGACATAACAGTTGTAATTTGGCTCTTTCAGATGATTTACAAAACTATCTTTTTGAACATTTATCTGTTTTATCGCTTTCCCCAAATATGGACTTAACAGTTCTGTAAAAAAATTTCCTGCCATTGAACTTCCGTGAGATGGTGGCGAGAGAAACACTACTTTTCCCAATTCTTCAAAAGTATTTTCTTGTAACTGGTATCTCAAAACGACTGAACCCATTGAATGAACTATAAAGTTTATTTTTAATTTTTTTTTGTTTTCCGATACTCTTTTTTTATTTATTTCATTTAAAATTTTAATTTTTTTCTCAATTTCTGGCTCAATATATTTTTTTGCTATATCTTGAATTTCATCTTTAGTAGTTGGATACTGAATATTAACTCCTGAATATCCATTTTCCTCCAATTTTTTCTCAATATACTCCAAATTGTCCAATTTACTGTAAATACCGTGCATCAAAATAACAATATCTTTATCTGTCTTTTCAATTTTCCCAAATTCTTCTGTCCTAAATTCATGCGTCAATATTCCAGCATTAATATTTATTGTTACTGACAATAAAAAAACAATTTTTAATATATAATTTTTTATATTTTTCATATTTTTCCCTTTCACTAAGAAAGCCTATTACGAAAATCCTCATACTTAAATGTACGAATAACTTTTAATCCATCCTTTTCAGTATAAACTGCAATTGACGGAAGATTTATTCCATTGAAGGTGTTTGTTTTAACCATGCTGTAATGCGCCATATCGGTAAAAATCAGTTTATCCCCAACTTTTACTGACTCATCAAAAGAATAATCTCCGATAATATCTCCTGCAAGACAAGTTGGTCCACCAAGTCTATAATTATATTTTTTCTCATTTGGCATTCCAGAACCAAAAATATACGGTCTATACGGCATTTCTAAAACATCAGGCATGTGACACGAAGCTGATGTATCAAGCAAAAGTATATCAATTTCATTTTTTGTCATATCCAGCACTTCTGATACCAAAAATCCAGTATTTAGTGCAACAGCTTCCCCAGGTTCAAGATAAACTTCTACATCATATTTGTTTTTTATATGATTTATGCATTTCACAAGTTTTTCTATGTCGTAGTCTTTTCGAGTGATATGATGTCCACCGCCAAAATTTACCCATTTCATATCATAAAGATATTTTCCAAACTTTTCTTCAAATATTTTTAGCACATTTTCCAAAGCGTCGGAATTTTGCTCACAAAGTGCGTGGAAATGAAGTCCATCTAATCCAGAAAGTCTTTTTTCATCAAAATTTTCCAAAGTTACTCCAAATCTTGAATATCTTCCCGCAGGGTTGTAGATTTCTGTTTCAACTTCTGAAAATTCAGGATTAATTCTAAGTCCACAGCTTATTTTTTTTCCAGTTTCTTTTATTTTAGCAAAAACTCTGTCTTTAAATTTAGCCCACTGATTAAATGAATTAAATACGATATGATTAGTTAAATCTAATATTTCATCAAATTCATCATCTCTGTAAGCTGGATTAAAAATGTGAGTTTCGATATTTTTATCAGAAACTTTTTTTTCCATTTCTTCATAGCCAAGTTTTGCCTCAAATAGTGAACTTGCTGTAGTTCCGTCCAAATACTGCGCTATTAACGGATAAAAATAAAACATTGAAAATCCTTTTTGCGCCAATAAAATTTTACATCCAGTTCTATCTTTCACGCCTTTCAGCACTTCCAAATTTTTTTTCAAAAGTCTTTCATCCACTAAAAATGATGGTGTTGGAAGATTTGTAATATCTATGTCTATATATTTATTTTTTGTCACTTTTCCTCCTAATTTAAATATTTTGTTAAAATTTTTGATTTAAAAAAATTTTCACAAAAACTAATCCACTAATTCAGGATTAAAATCTTCAATCCAAGGAAGTCCAAATTTATTTAATGCATCCATAAATTTATCAGGATCAAGTTCTTCCACGTTGTAAACTCCTGGTTTTTTCCATTCTCCAGTAAGTACCATAGATGCTCCAATCATCGCTGGAACTCCAGTCGTATACGAAATTGCCTGAGAACTAACTTCTTTGTAGCATTCTTCATGTGTGCAGACATTGTAAAGATAATAAGTTTTATCTTTTCCATCTTTTTTCCCTCTAAAAATATTTCCAATATTCGTCTTTCCTTTAGTTCTAGGTCCAAGTGAAGCAGGATCTGGAAGCACAGCTTTTAAAAACTGCAGTGGCACAATTTTTTGACCTTCAAAATCAATTGGCTCAATCGAAGTCATTCCCACATTTTCCAATACTTTTAAGTGAGTCAAGTAACTTTGCCCAAAAGTCATAAAAAATCTAATTCTCTTAATACCTTTTATATTTAATGCAAGTGACTCAAGTTCTTCATGATGAAGCAAATACATATCCTTTTCCCCAATTTGCGGAAAATTATACACTCTTTTAATTTCCATTGGCTTTGTTTCCACCCATTTTCCATCTTCCCAGTAACTTCCATTAGCAGTCACTTCTCTTATATTTATTTCAGGATTAAAATTTGTCGCAAACGGATACCCATGATCTCCAGCATTTGCGTCAAGAATGTCAATATAATTAATTTCATCAAAATAATGCTTTTGTGCATAAGCTGAAAATACTCCAGTCACACCTGGATCAAATCCACAACCTAAAATAGCTGTAATCCCAGCATCTTCAAATTTTTTACGATAGTCCCACTGCCATTTATACTCAAATTTTGCCGTATCTAGCGGTTCATAATTGGCTGTATCCAAATAATCTGTCTTAGTTTCAAGACAGGCATCCATTATTGTCAAATCCTGATAAGGTAGTGCCACATTTATCACAATATCAGGTTTATATTCATTTATTAATGCGACAAGTTCCGGCACATTGTCAGCATCAACTTTAGCCGTCTGAATATCAATTCTTCCCGCATATTTACTTTTTTTGATTGTTTCTTTAATCGCATCACATTTAGATTTTGTTCTACTGGCAATCATAATAGAACTAAAAACTTCTGAATTTTGTGCACATTTATGACACACGACATTTGACACTCCTCCTGCTCCTATTATTAATGCTTTTTTACCCATTTTTTACCTCCTGCTTTCATTTACATTTAATAGTTTTTAAATTTTTAAATTAATTAATCAATATAAATTATCCCATTTTTAAAATAAATTCTATTTGCATTTTTTTCTTTCAAATTAAATTTTATTTCAACAGAATTTACTTTTATTCCCATTTTCCTAGCTTCTAACTCATTTAATGTCCTATTTACCTTTGCTAAATTTATACTTTCAGGTATTAATTTATTTATCAATTCTTTACTTATGAGCACTTTTTTTAATTTATATTTAAATTTTCCTTTTTCAAATGGATAATTTAAATTTGTATTTATTCCTGTTTTTATCACCGCTTCCACTTCCATGGCTTTGTAAATTAACTCAACTTTACTGTTGTCATAAGGTCGGATTTCTACTACTGTAATTCCTAATCTGTCAATTGGATATTCTATATTATCATTTAATTCTGGTTTTTCCGCTCTTGGTACATTTTTTTCAATTTCTTTCACTTGCGTCTGCATTTCAAATGAATAAGAAGATACTCCCGTAACAATTAACATTGCAATTAATAATTCTTTTAACATATTTTCCTCCTTCTTAAACTTTTTTATACGATTTAAAATATATAAAAACTACTAATAATATTATTTTTATAAAAGAATAAAGAGCTAAATTTATCTTTCTTTATTTTACTTTTTTTCAATTAATTATATCACAAATATTTTAAAATTTTAATTATTTTTATAAAAAAATTACAACATCAAATGCTGTAATTTTATTAATATTTTATAATTCTTGTTTTAAAATGTGTCCCATTTTTTCTTTTTTTGTTTTCAAATATTTTCCATCAATTTCATTTGCAGGGATTTCAATTTCTTCTCTATTCACAACTTTTATTTTATAATCTTCAAGGCCCTTAATTTTAGCTGGATTATTTGTCATAAGTGAAATTGATTTTATTCCCAAATCTTTTATTATTTGAGCTGCCACTGCATAATCTCTTAAATCTCCCTCAAATCCAAGTTTGTGATTGGCTTCCACTGTATCAAATCCTTCATCTTGAAGTTTATATGCTTTTAATTTATTTAAAATTCCTATTCCCCGACCTTCCTGTCTTAAATAAATAACAAGGCCTTGCCCCTTTTTTTCTATTTCATTTAAAGCTTTGTGAAGCTGAGCTTGGCAATCACATCTTTTCGAGCCAAAGACATCGCCAGTCAAACATTCAGAATGAAGTCTGACGCTTACGTTTTCTTTGCCTTTCACGTCGCCTTTAATTACAGCAATGTATTCCTTATTTTCTATTTTATCGCTATAGCCTATAAAGTCAAATGTCCCATATTTTGTTGGTATTTTGACACTTGCTTCACTTTTTACCAACTTTTCGTTATTTTTTCTGTATAAAATTAATTCATCAACTGTAATAATTTTTATGTCGTGTTTTTCACAAAATACAAATAGATCATCTCGTCTTGCCATCGTTCCATCGTTGTTTAGCATTTCCATAATAACTGCAACTGGCTCAAATCCAACAAGTTTGGTCAAATCCACAGCGGCTTCAGTATGTCCCCGTCTTTCCAGAACTCCATTTTTCTTAGCAATCAAAGGAAACATATGTCCAGGTCTTAAAAAATCTTCTGGCTTTTTATTCGGATTTGCCAAATCCAGAACAGTTTTTAATCTGTCAGCTACCGAAATTCCAGTTGTTGTCCCTTCAGCCGCATCTACTGAAATTGTAAAAGCCGTCCCGTGATGGTCAGTATTGTGATGGGTCATCGGATCCAACATAAGTCTTTCGGCCACTTCGTGGGAAACTGGCACACACATAAGTCCTCTTGCTTCATTTATAATAAATCTCATCCATTCATAGGTTGCAACTTGTGCAGGAAGTATCAAATCCCCTTCATTTTCTCTATCTTCGTCATCCACAACCACAATTGGTTTTCCAATTTTCAAATCTTCTAAAGCTTCTTCAACACTATTAAAATTTTTTTTCATTTTATCTCTCCAATCAAAACTTATAATTTATTTTAGCTATAAAATATAAATTGTTACATTTTGACAAGGAATAAAAATTCCTTTATTTTACTTAATTTTGCTCAATTCTTAAAATCCATTTTTTTGTAAAAAATCCATCGTTATTTTTGATTTTTCTTCTTTTTTACCATTTTCCATTTCCTCAAATTTCAAAATTTTCTCAACATATTTTCCAAATAAATCGGTTTCAATATTGACAAAATCTCCTGCCTTTTTTCTCCCAAGCGTAATATTTTCAAGTGTATGTGGAATTAACGACACCGAAAAAGTTCCTAAATCATCATCTACATCAATTATGGTAAGACTTGCTCCATCTATCGTAACTCTACCTTTTTGGACCACATATTTTATATTATTTTTGTGCTTTTCTTCCAGCTGAAATTTATATAATTTTGCTATTCCCTTGGAAGTAATCGACAAGATTTTGGCTTCGCTATCAACATCTCCCATAACTAGATGTCCTCCTAAAAATGTTGTAAGAGTCAGTGATTTTTCAAGATTAACTTTATCTCCAATTTTTATTCGTTTAAGTCCACTTCTATTAATCGTTTCATACATCACATCTGCTGTAAAAGCCTTACCGTTCATCTTTGTAACAGTAAGACACACTCCATTGACCGCAATACTGTCCCCTATTTTTGCTTTTTTACTAACTTCATTGCCTTTAACAGTTATGCCAAGTCCTGTTTCTTTTTTGGAAATATTTATCACTTCTCCCATTTCTTCAACTAAACCTGTAAATATATAAATCACCTCCCTTTAAATTGGAGAACTTTATTTTCTACGCATTTTAATTTTTACTTTTCTGAATATTTTTTCAAATAAAATTTCATTCCAATATTTTCGCCATAAATATTATTTTTCACATTATTTAATAGAATAGCTTCTTCCATTTTATCTTTTGAAAATCCTGAAATAAAAGGCTTTGCATTTTTGTCCCCCAAAATTTTATTGGCGACAAAAATTTCTCCCGCATCTATCACTTCTTCTTTAAATGCAAGTGAAATAAGACTTTCTCCGCCTTCCAATAAAACGCTGTCAATTCCCATTTTTCCAATCTCTTCAAGCATTTTCTTAAAACTAAATTTTTCTTTGTCAAGAAATATAAATTTCACTTTATTATTTTGACTTAGTCTTTTCTGTTTCATCATAGTTTCAAAATCTTTGTAATTAATATTTTCAGAATTTTCAACAAACTGATTTTTTTGCGAAGTGATAATCACAGTTTTTTCATCTTCATTATTTTTTACAACTCTACAATTTTCATCAATCTTTAAATGCGGATCGACAATTATTCTAAAAGGATTTACTCCATTTGAAATTCTTGATGTAAGACTTGGATTATCAAGCACAACTGTGTTTATGCCGACCATTATTCCCATAAATTTATTTCGGTAAAATTGAACTTTTTCACGAGCAATTTCGTTTGTAATCCATTTGGAATTTCCTGTCTTTGTAGCAATTTTCCCATCCAAAGTTATTGCACATTTTAAAAACAAATACGGAATTTTTGTTTTTATATATTTAAAAAAAACTTGATTTAATTTATCGCACTCATCTTTTAATACACTTTCTACGACTTCAATCCCAGCTTTTTTTAGCATCGCCACGCCTTTTCCAGCAACTTGTGGATTTGGGTCACTTGAACCTACAAAACATTTTTTTATTCCCATATCAATTATTTTTTTTGCACAGGGCGGTGTTTTTCCATAATGTGAACACGGCTCCAAAGTAACATAAATTGTAGCCCCACAAGCCTCTTTCCCTGCTTCTTCCAATGCATAAACTTCCGCATGAGGTCCGCCAAAAAATCTATGATACCCTTTTCCTACCACTTTTCCATCTTTTACAACAACAGCTCCGACCAAGGGATTAGGATTCACTGCTCCTTCTCCTTTTTTAGCCAGTTCTATTGCCATTCTCATATATTTTTTGTCAATATTTTCTTCCATTTTATTTTTTTATTTTCCTTTTTTTATTAATTTTTAAAGTTTTTAAAATTTAATTTTAGAAAATTAGAAATATCAAATATTTAAATATTTATTATAAAATTATCCAATATTTTTTATCAAATCAATCATTTCTAATGCTCCAAATGCTGCATCAGCACCTTTATTCCCTGCTTTTGTACCCGCTCTTTCAATAGCTTCTTCAATATTATTTGTAGTAAGCACACCAAACATAACAGGTAATCCTGTGTGCAGTGAAATCTGAGCAACTCCCTTGGAAACTTCCGCACAAACATAGTCAAAATGAGGAGTTGCTCCTTTTATAACAGCTCCCAACGCCAAAATTGCATCATATTTTTTTGACTCAGCCATTTTTTTAGTAATTAAAGGTATTTCAAATGCTCCTGGAACCCATGCAACATCAATATCGTCGTCATTTACATCATTTCTTTTCAGTACATCTACTGCTCCTGCAACCAATTTTGATGTAATAAATTCATTAAATCTTCCTGCAACAATTCCTATTTTTAAACCTTTTCCATTAAATTTTCCCTCTAGTGTTCTCATTTTTGTTCCTCCTATTTTATTTAGTTTTTAATTTTTATAATTTTATTTTTAAAATAAAAAAAACTGGATTTTTAACCCAGAGCTTTAAATTATTTTAAGAAATTTTTATAACTTTATGAATTTTTTACTTATGTTAATAGTTAAATTTTTCTTTTCTTAAATTCACATATTATATCACTTCTTTCATCCAGACTGTACTGTCGGTAACGGAATTGCACCGTTTCATGCAACTAAAATATATTTAGCTTTGCTCGTGGACTTTAACCACCGGTCAGGAATTTCACCTTGCCCTGAAGTTTACTATTAAAGCTATTATATACTCTTTTTCTCAATTTGTCAAATGATTTCATTTTTAATTTCTTTTAAAATTAAAAAAAATTAATCAATTTAAAATTTTATTTTTTTAAAATTAATGATATAATACTACGAGTGTCGTTTAAAAATTATAATTACTAAGTTCGACATTTAAAATATAAAATAATACAAAATATGCAAACAAGGAAAGGATTTTTAACATTTATGAAAAAAAAGGGACTTTTAACTACGACTTTTATGATGGTCGCAATGCTTCCTGGAACTTTGCAAGCCAAAGTTTCAAAAACTAAAAAACCTATAAAAAAGAAAACTCTAGCAGCAAATACGAAATCAAAAAATATTTCAAGAAAAAAAATAACTTCTTCTAATTCAGGAATTTACTCAATTCCAAAAAATAATAAATCAGAACTTGTTGTAGAAAAGATGAACGAGTTAAAAAAATATCACGAAAAAGTGCTTCACTCAGGAACAGCTGCTCAAAAGAAAAAAGTTTTCACGCAAAAAAAACTTTTGACATCTTATAGTCATTGGAAAGGAACAAAATATGCATTAGGTGGAGATTCTAAAAAAGGTATCGACTGTTCTGCCCTAACTCGTCAAGTTTATCGTGAAGTGTACAAAAAAGAGCTTCCAAGAGTTTCAGCTCAGCAAGTAAAATCTGGAAAAAGAGTTGCAAATAAAAATTTGGAGCCAGGAGATATTTTATTTTTCAAAACTAACGGCGGAAAAACTAACCACACTACAGTTTATGTTGGAAATACATTATTTATAAATGCCTCTTCTTCAAAAGGTGTTGTTATGTCTTCTCTAAAAAGCCCATATTGGAATAAGTCTTACAAATACGGGGTCAGAGTAAAAAAATCATAAAATAATTTATTTAATCTCTAAATATAAATTATATTTAGAGATTTTTTATTTTTTTATTCATTGAATTATTATAAAATAGAAAATCTCAAATCAAATCATTACAAAAAAATCACAGTACAACACTATGATTTTTTTATATATTCTTTGATTTTCAAAATTAAACCTCAACCGCAACTTCATTTCTCAAACTTGGCTTCATCTCCAAAAATTCTCCCCAAAGTTCCAGAACAGCTTTATATTCGTCAAAATGACAGCTCCATTCTGGATATTCTTCACAAATTCCAAAAATTGTATGCTCAAAGCTCACTTTGTCTCTCGTTATTTTATGCTGAAACGACTGACCATCCCAATATGTTTCATTTATTTTCCCTTGTGCCACTTTGTTCACTTCATTCAAAAAATCTTGCACCATTTTTTCTTCTGGAAAATCTTCCATAATCGCCGTTATCAAAAACTTTGTATATTCATTTTGCTTTTTTTCTAAATCTTTAAATTTTATTGTTTTTTTTCCACCAAACTCCTGCGCATCAAAAAATTTTATTTCAGAAGTTGGCATAATTCCAAAATCTCCATTTTTACAATAACTAAATTTTACTCTCAATGTTGTATTCACCTTTCTCAAACTTTATCTATTTTCATAAACAGGGTATGCTGTAATTCTTGGACTTTTATATCCTCTTATCAAAACTTTGCTCTTACTCAAACCCTGCCACATATTTTTATCTCTTCCAGGAACATCTCTTCTATTTTCCCAAGCTGAGTTTATTTCATCAATTATTCTAGCTTCATCCCAATCGCTCGGAAACATCGTATTAACTCCACCATTTGAAGTCTTTTGCTGCCATTTTCCGCTAGAAGTTTTTATTTCAACAGTTGCCTTGTAAACTCCGTTTTTTGCAGGTTGTCCAATTTTTTTTACAATTCTAACATCACCCTTTAAAAGAGAGTGTCCGCCAGTAACTTTTCCTAAATGGTTTTCATCACCGCCTATTACATGCTCATAATCTATATTATACTTCCGATTTCCGCTGAAATCATCACTCCTGTGATTCTTATTTTTTTTAGAACTGAAAGACTTTTCATTTTTATTATTATCGCTATTTTCAGCAACCAAGCCTTTTATATAAGTTTTATCTGTGTTATTTTTAGTCATGTTGTCAAAATAAGTTTTTCCAAAAGCAAATAATGCAACTACAAATACTACTAAAATACTTAAAATCTTATTTTTTTTCATCTTTCCTCCTCACACATTTTTTTACAAAAGTTTTAATATTTCTCTTTTGTATTCTATAAATTTTTTTGTTAAAATCACATCTTCACCATTCTCGCCTTCTGACAACTCAATTTTCAGTTCCTTTATGATTTTTCCCGGACTTCCAGAAATAATGTAAATTCTTTTGGAAATTAAAATTGCTTCGTCAATGTCGTGAGTTATAAATAACGTTGACAACTTTATTTTTTTCATTATATTCAAATACCAGTTTTGCATTTTTCGCTTCGTTATGGCATCCAGCGCACTAAATGGCTCATCTAGCAAAGCTACTTCGCAAGAAAACATATAAGTTCGTAAAAGTGCTGCACGTTGCCTCATTCCACCTGAAAGTTGACTAGGATATTTTTTTTCTGTACCCGCAAGTCCAAACTCTGCAAAATACTTTTGAGCTTTTTCTCTTGCAATAGACTTTTTCTCACCTTTTATGACCAAAGGCAAAGATACATTGTCAATAATTGTCTTAAACGGCAAAAGTAAATCTTTTTGAAGCATATAACTTATTTTTCCAGATTTCTTTACAATATTTTCCCCATTTAGAAAAACTGTTCCGCAAGTTGGAGCAATTAACCCAGAAATCACATTAAACAGAGTAGTTTTCCCAACTCCGCTCGATCCTAGAATACAGATAAGTTCTCCCTCTCTCAAATCAATCGAAATATTTTCAATAATTTTTTTTTCATCAAATTCAACAGATACATTTCTAACTTGTAATTTAACATCATTCATTTTTTCACCTTAAAAATTTTATTCACGAAATTAGATTAGCATATGGGAAAAAAAATGTCAACAAAAAAATCTTTTTTTACAAATGAACACAAATGAAACAAAGAATATTCATAATTTCAATTGTAAAAAATTCATAGTAATTTAAAATTAAGAAATCTATTTTATTTCTACCTTAAAAATTTGCATTTTTAATAAATATTGGTATAATTATATCGAATAGTTTGCTAACCAAAATATTTGAAGGAGGAAAGAAATATGAAAATAAAACTAAACAATATTTCAGAAACTATGCTTATTACTTTGCATGCACGTGCGAAGGATGCTGAAAGTAAAAATCCAATTTTAAATGATAAAAAATCTTCCGAGATTCTTTCACAGCTGGATTATGATTTTTCAAAATTTGAGAAGGCGTGGGCTTCGTACTATGGGATTCTTTCACGTGCGAAAGTGATGGATAATGAAGTAAAAAAATTTATGGAAAAATATCCAGATTGTGCGATTGTGTCAATTGGCTGTGGACTAGATACAAGATTTTTACGAATAGATAACGGAAAAATAAGATGGTTCAATCTTGACTTGCCAGAAGTTATTGAAAAACGAAAATTATTTTTTGAACCTAATGAACGAGTTACAGATATTGCAAAATCCGCATTTGATTCAGCGTGGGTAAAAGATATTAAGCTGGAAGGAAAAAAATTACTTATTATTTCAGAAGGTGTATTAATGTATTTTGAAGAACAGCAAATTAAACAATTCTTAGAAATATTGACTGATAATTTTGATTCTTTTGAAGCACAGTTTGACTTGCTCTATAAAGGAACTATTAAAATGAGCAAAAAACATGATACCTTAAAAAATATGAAAGTAAAATTTAGTTGGGGAGTAAAAGATGGAAGCGAAGTCGTAAAATTGAATCCAAAATTAAAACAGACTGGACTTATTAATTTTACCGATGAAATGAAACATCATCTTCCTGGCTGGAAAAAATTGTTTATTCCATTCTTTTACATTTTTAATAACAGACTTGGAATTTATACTTATGAAAAATAAATTTATTTTTTAATTTATTTCCTTTTCTAAAATGAATGGAGGGATTATTATGAAAGAATTGAAATATTTGCTAAGTTTATCTGGTAAACATAAGATGAAGCTGATTTTTTCAGCAATATTCAGTATAATTGGTACAACATTGTCTGCTGTGCCTTATCTTCTTGTGTATCAGATTGTTTTGGAACTTCTTAAAACAAATATTGATTATTTGAAAATAAAGTTCTGTGTATTTATTGCGATATTTTTTATAATTGTAAAAATAATTATGCAAATTTTATCAGGTATCTTTTCACATATTGCAGCTTTTTCGATTTTGTATAAGATTCGGATTGATTTGATTGAGCATTTGTCAAAGCTGAATATGGGGTTTTTTAAGAAAAATATGACTGGAAAACTGAAAAAGATTATTAATGAGGATATAGAAAAATTGGAACTCTTTATTGCACATCAGATTCCAGATTTATCTTCAGCTCTTGTAACTCCGATAATATTTTTAGGGATTATGATTTACTTTAACTGGAAATTGACACTTGTTTTATTTATTCCAATTATTTTGAGCATAATGGCACAGGGAAAAATGTTTCAAAGTTATGGAAGTCGTGTTGAACATTATTATACTCTTCTTGCAAACTTAAACGCTACTATTATGGAATACATAAATGCAATGAACGTTATGAAAGCATTCAACCTTACTGCTAAATCCTTCAAGGATTATCGGGATATTACCCAGGAATATGCGGATTACTGGATTGAGCTTACAGAACTAAGTGTACCATTTTATTCAATTTTTCTCTGTCTGACTGATTCGGGGCTGCTTTTCATTATTCCTG
>ERZ773014.271-NODE-271-length-35760-cov-4.274695_pt1 | contig 35760 bp, 36 predicted proteins | sample MGYA00580841_ERZ773014 | MGnify/ENA primary metagenome ERZ773014 (study PRJEB29015, sample SAMEA2737989) | human oral metagenome | biome: human oral; feature: human-associated habitat; material: dental | place: China | collected 2067 ... | reverse complement strand
AAGAGAGCTAATAGATGAATAAAAATCCTCAAAAAAGATATAGAGAGATTAGAGAGGATTGCAGAATGGTTGCAGTAATCAGATTTTATATTTTACGAAGTAGAAAGAATGAATAGAGAAGAAAAGTTAGAAATTCTTAATACAGAATTACAAAATAAAGATGTTTTGTTAATCAAAGAAACAAGATGATTGTGAGAAAGAGGGGAAGATAGAACAGAGAGAATAGCTACAAAAACTGTATTTATTGGAGATGTATTATGACGATTAGATACAAAAGTTGCAGCTATTTTAGATATTACTGGGGATTTAGACCGATTCAAAAAATCAGAAATTTTAGCATCCTCAATACTAAATTCTTGGAGAACAAAGGCGAGACCACTAGAAGAGCAACCAGATCACTGTGTAGATAAAATTTATAAAATGTATACCAAATTTCAGGTTTTTTTGAAGAGTAAAACTGAAGTAAAAAAATTCAGAAAGAAGCCATTAGAGATAGAGGCAATAAGATATACAACAATAGGAGCACTCAAAAAAGCATTTCCTGATATTTCTATTTACGAAAAAAATAAGGTAGAGAAAACTTATGTTCAAACCTTAGAGGGAAAGATGGAAATCTCGGAATGAGATTACATAATTAAGGGAATTAAAGGCGAGTATTATCCCTGCAAGCCAGACATCTTTGAGGACACTTATGAGAGAGTGTAGGTTTATTGGGATGGCTTGTTGTCTAATCTAACCATATTTGTTATAGCTATTAATTGAACATAATGCTTGGCACAGTAATCGTTAACTTCATTTTGTGTTGCTTGAACGTCTCTATCATTAGTAATTGGACCTGATACAACGATCCATTGATTGTGGTAGAGTTCTCAACTGATAGGATTTTTTGAAATATAGAATATAAGTCGCATAATAAAATAGTAATAAGATAAATATATGCTGTATATATAATTAGAGGATCCAATCAAGGGCAAACAAAATTAAAACAAAATTTAAATCTTTTATATTAAAAAACTCGAAGGGGGGGGGAATGAGTAATTGCACGATATGCGGACTAAAATGTAAGTATAATGCAAAATACTGCACAAAGTGTTCAAGAATTTTGTATAAAAATCAAAAAATAACAAGTTTACGAAAACAAAAGTATTGAGTTAAGCTCTGTCCTCTGTGTTTTTGAGTTTGCGACTCTACAATTTGCAATAAGTGTATGAAGATATTGAATGCACCTAAATTTTTACTTAACAGAAGCAAGATGGATAACAGCTATATCAACTTAACCTACACCTACATAATCAAAGACCCAAAATTCTTTAGAAAAAAGAAAAAGGATTTTGTTAGTTTTAAGGTGATAGAAGTAGAGCTAAAAAAAGGTCAAATTCTGACTCAGAATTTAGAGATTCTCTATAATCAATGAGTCCCTAGAAGGAATAGATTTCAAAGCAAGGAGAGATATTTCCAAGAGATACTCTTGCCGATTTTCCGTGCGAAGTATGAGAGATGGAGAGAGAATCAGATTCAGTTTATGGTGGATGTGGCAGTTGAAGGTATGAAGTTCGGTAAGAACTAGGAACTTGATATTGACATTTTATTTTTGATTTTATCAAGAGATGCGGTTTTTAAGTTCTAATAGATAATAGCTAAGAAAAAACGTCCTCCAGTGTCCATTTTTCCCGGGGAAAATAGAAGAAAAATCAGGATTTTAGTATATTGACAAATAGAGAGAATGGTATACAGGAAAACCACAAAAGCAACAGAGGTAAAAAACAAGCCAAGCAACCTTAAAGACCTCAAGAAAAAGAGGCTCTATGAAAAGCTCATAACCGATCTAACCCAAAAGATCAAGGAGTCCTGAGGGGAGGTAGTTTTTTGTCCGCAGTGTAGGAATATCCAGAGACCAAGATGAATGCTATGGCAGGAGTGAATGTGTGCTTGCTGAGGGAAATTGCTCTACAAAGAAGACCATCCTCAAAAGATCATAGCACGATTCAAAGCAAAGGCAGAGTATCACACTAAATTTTATAAGTTGCCAACGAAAAAGGCGATAGCTCCAATGATTCCTACTTTTAAGAGGTGGAGCATGGAACAAGGAATCAATGATAAAACAAGAGAGGCTTGGGCATCAGAATTTGAGGCATTTGGAAATGCGTGTGAGATATGTAAAGATATTATGGATACAATGATCACCGAGCTGGCAATGGTGGGGAAATATCCTGCTAACTATGCGATCTTCTATCAGAAAGCGAATCTCGGCTATGAGGAAAGGAATAAGCTAGATATTGAATGATCTGGTTTTAATCTTACACTCTTAGCCGAAAAAGCGGAAGAAAAAGAGCAAGAAAAATCAGATTTAAAAAATACTGAAAAAAATGACGGCTTCTTATCTACAATCTAACACGCAAAAAATACCACTTTTTCTTTTTGAATAATTTATTTAAGGTTGGGCTTACGGGATAAAGTCCAACTTTTTATTTTCCTAAGCTAGAAATAGAATGGAAGTAACTAACAAAGAACTTGAACAAGAAAATTTAGAGCAAAACAAGTCTAAAGAGCAGGAGAGTTCAGTAAGTATCTCTAAAGATGAATATGATAAGCTCCTTCAAGACTCTAAAGACTACAAGGCATCCACTAAGGAAGCTCAAAAGCTCCATTGGATTGCAAAGATTGCTGTAGATAATAGCAAGTTCTTAAAACTCTATAAAACCGACAAGGTGCTTGCTCAGGCGGTTGCAAAGCACTTTAGCAGAGATGCTGAGGAGCTCTATGAGTCAATCAAAGAGGAAGGGAAACCTGAAGAAGGTTTGGACATGGAGGATGTTTCTAAAAGGGCTGAAGCGATTGCTAATAAGACAGTTGCGAAGCAGTCTTTGGAGAACTTTAAAAAAGAGTTTAAAATCAACGGTAAGCTGGAGAAGAGTTTTGATGAAGAGTTTGAGAATCTTATGGGGAACAAGGATTGGTCTCCTGATGAGGTCAAAAAACAGGCAAAAAGAGCATTAAAACTCATCAAAGATACCGATGAATTTGAACAAGGGTTGGAGTCGAGTAAGCAACAGTTGGCTGGGTCTGGAGTCTCAGGAGGGACAAGGACAACAGGAACTGGAGAAAAGACTCCGTATCAGAGATATAAAGAACAGAAAGCGAACGGGAGTTTGCTCTCTAAGTATGGAATCTCTAAAGATTTTTAGCCTTTATGCTGTATAAGAATGTTTGTGCCACAAAAACAGACCTATGGAATGGGGAGAGAGTTTTTGACTGCTTCCTCAACCACAATCAAAAAAGGAGATGCTCTCAAAATCATAGCTGGATATGTAGATAAAGCTGGAGCGTCAGATACTGCGGTCTTCGCAGTAGCAGAGCAATCTGTAACAACAGGAGCTGGAGTTCACGAGCCTATTCTCGTAACTATCCTCGTCCCTGAAATGGAGTTCTTAGTAGATACAAAAACTCAGGGGACTCAAGCCCAAGTAGGAACGAAAGTAAAGCTCAATGATGAGGTTTCTATTGATCCTACACAGGCTACGGGAGGAGTATTTACTATCCTCCAAGTATTGCCAAATAAAAAGGCAATCGGAAGATTTTATTAGTTAACTACTACTAAAAAATGACAGTCAATACACCAAGTTATTGGGATCAACAAGCCCATTTAAAAATTATCGATGAGATCTTTCAAGAGTCGGTTAAAGATAAGCTTTCCGATCTAGTAGGACTTAAGCTCTTTGATGAGGAAACCAATAATCATAGAAACGATACCGTCCTCATTGAAGAAGGACTTACTGGGGTAGGATATATCCCAGAAGGGGCTGAGTATGGAAATGCAAAACCTGGTGAATCATCTACTTTTACCTTCCAGAAATATAAGTATGGAGCGAAGGTAGTAATCACGGAGGAAATGAAGCTCTATAATGAGAATGGATCAATGGAGGCAAGAATTAAATCAATCGTTGATGAAGGATACGATATGATTGATCAGTCTTTGGCTGATATTTTGCTCAGAGGATTTTCAACTGCAAGCTATACCGATGTCTATGGTAAGACAATGGGGGCTATCGGTCAGAACGGTAGGGCGCTCTTTAATGATGAAGATAACAACATCATCAAAGTCGGAAGTGTTGCTCATCCTAAACTCTGTGCAAAAGCACTCGATGCAGTGTATGTGCAGGGAGCCACAAGGAAGAATAGACTTGGACAAAATAGAGGGGTAAAATATGATCTCCTTATCGTATCACCCCTCAACAGAGGGAAGGCAGACATTCTTATCAACTCTGATAAGATGCCTGGGTCTGCTGACAATGCAATCAATGTCAATAAGGGGAAATTTAAAATTGTGATCTGGGAGAGGCTTGCAACATTGATGGATGGAGTAGATACTTCAGAGTTCTGGTTTGTAGCAAGTAGGAAGAAGATTAGGGAACAGTTAAAGCTCAAGTGGGGAAGGCAACCTATGCTTGATGCACCAGATAAGCTTGAGAAAAATAGGGATGAGGTGCATATGTTTAGTTTCATCTATACCAGAGGGTTCTTGAACTTCCCATATATTGCAGGAAGTAAAGGAACTGCAGTAGTAGACGATGATCCAATCAGAGTAAAATCTGTGTAAATCTCAAATACTGGGGATAGCGGGAGAAGAGTCCCCTATCTCCTTTTTATTCTTTGACAATAGTAAACCATGATGATCTGACCAGATTGGACAAAGCTCTATGATAAAGGGCAATGTCTAACGTATGGAGTCCCTTTTAGTGATGAGCAACAGACTCAAATTGATGAGGCAGAAACACAAGCCGAAAAGGAGGCTCTCGTAAGAGAATTTAGAGAGGAGTATCAAAAAAAGCTCAAGGAAGAGCACACTACGCTCGAAAAAAAACCAGAGGAGGACGAGAAAATCGAATCACTCAAGGTTCAAATCCTAGAGCTCAATCCTGAAGCCACTTTCAAAAATCCCACAGTTGCAAAACTTGAAAAGGAGCTTGAGAAATTAAAAAAGCTCAAGGAAGAGCAGAAAAAGTAAGACAGGGCGATAGTGCCCTTTCTTTTTACCACATACAAGAGAAAAAATGAATACGAAAAAAGAGCTGATAGATAGAATCTATTTTTTGCTTTGAGAGGATCAGACTTCTCCTGTATTTGATAAGGAGAAAGTGATAATGCCAAGCATTCACTCAATCATTGATGATATTTGCAGATGCAAAGTAACCAATATCATCACAGGACAGGCAATCAAGTGAGGGTTGCTAGATTTTGTCTATAAAGAAAAAACACTGAATGTGCCTCGCAGCCTCCTCCTCAACCAAGATATTGATGAGGAAACTAAGAGAACCATTGTTTCTAATACGGCAGAATTTCAGAATAAGGGGACATTTGAGGTTAATGGGAACATCGTTAACTACTGAGGGAAAACAGATAACGAACTTGTGGGACTTAGCGGAATCAATGGGTTCCACAAGAGAGGAAGTCAGATTTTTTTTGCTTATAAATTTCCGAATAGCATAATCAAGGTGTCGGATTTTTGGGATATTGAGAAAGATGAACAACTGGAACTCATTGACTTTAGAGAAAGCAAGAAAAATAAGCCGTGCTACTGTATTAAGCCGACGAAGAATGGGAAAGTAGCAGTTTTTTATAATATCGAGTGAATGGTCAGAATAGCTTATTCTGATGCTATTGAGGGCATGGAGGACGATGACGATGAATGCGGATTCCCTAGTGATTATGGAATAAAAATCCTTCCCTATCTCGTTGTAGGAGAGCTTTTGATCAATACGAGTGAAATCAACAAAGGGAAAGAGCTCCTCGTAAAGGGATACTCTGCACTTGAGGATATGTATAGTTTCTATGCTACCCCAGCAAAGCAATACAGGAAAAAGATTAAGTCTACACCTTTAATCTTTAATATGCGATAGGATGCTCGAAGGAATCAAAATAGATACGATCAAAGCCCCCTTCGCAAGAGGACTTGTGATAGATAAGGGGATGCATCTCCTTCCTCCGAGCTATACGCCGTATGCAAAAAATATCAGAGTCAGGAATGGGACAACTATCAGGAGAGAGGGGTATAAAAAAGTCTTTGACGGGAAGAAAAGTGTCCAAATTGATGAAATGATCAGCGTAGAAGAGTATCTGTATGTTATTTCAGAAAAAAAACTCTGGAAGGCAAAATTAGACGAACACCCATCAGCATTAGAACAAACAATGGCTGGGGACATCAATACATTAACAGGGGTATTAAAATTCTGAAAACGGATACTCTTCCTGAATGGAGCTGGGAGCGGATCTGCGTATGACACTCAAGCAAAGAGCCTGACAAGTCTGGCAATAGAAAACTGAGCAAATCCAAGATTTGGAGAAACTTATGAACAGTGTATCTATCTCGCAGGAGGAGGGACAAAAAGCAACATTCTCTATAAAAGCACGGTCTGGGGAGAGGGAACTGCGTTGCCAATTTTTCAAGAAAATAAGCAACCTAAAGAGCCGAGAGAGTCCGAGCAAATCCCTTTTCGTAGCAAGATTACGGGGCTCTGTGCAACGAGGGAAAAGCTCTTTGTTTTTACAGAGGATAGTGTAGAAGTGATTCAGGATTCTCAAACCTGAGGGCTGATGCACAAGGTTTCTATTCCTATTGCAGGAATGAATGAGCCAGCGAATCCGAAAATGATCGTGAAAGCTGATGATAGAGTGTTTTTCTGGACGAAAGAGAACATGATGAAAAGTCTGAACTATATGCAGGGAGTAACCGAAACTGCGATCTGAGATATTACTGAAAGAGCAAATCTAAGCATTAAAGGATTTATCGACAGCTTGGATGCGGATCAAAGTTCGAGCTTTGGTTATTATCACAAAAAAAATAAAACAGTGCATTGGCATCTGAGACTCAAAGGAGAGCCCTACACCACGGTTGTCCTTGTCTATGATGTGAATGCTGATAGCTTTTTTATCGACACCAATAAATACTTTACCTGTGTGGTGAATCATAGGCTCTGATACTATGCGGGGTCTTCGAATCAACAAATTATCTATGAAGACGAAGTAGGCAACTCAGATGATTGACAACAGATTCAACGAGAGAGAAGAACCGCTATACTGAGTCTTGGAAGTCCGCTATATCGTAAGGAGTTTAGAGAGATTAATATCTATGGAGAAAAGGAAGATGATGTAAATATACAGATTTCTGTTCTGGTGGATTGAAAGTCTGTTTACGAATGAGAGATTAAAGCCATAGAATGACCAATCTCTTGATATTCTTCCACTCCTGCTGGTTCAAGTCCTGTAGCTCGAGAGGTCGAATCATCAAAGATAAAATCGTTTGAATTTGCGATAACGAGAGGATTTTTAAGAGCGAGAGGAAAAAAAATTCAGATTATTTTTAAATGAAACTCATTTGGAGAATTTTGTCTCTCAGGGCTAGAAATCTGATATAAAGACCTCTATGAAAGCGACCCAAAAGATAGATCAAAATTTACATCATAAAAAATCGAGAAAATGGCATATAATGATGTTAGAGACATCTTCTCTAAAATGAGTAAAACTGACCAAGATAGAGCAAGAAAAAAGCTCTGAAATGATCCAAAATTTCAAAGTTTTATTAGTCAATATGATCAGGAGAACCCTGGAACACCAGCTCAGCAAACGCTTAATGTTCCAAGCCCTTCATATAATCCGAATACAACCTATCAATACGGGGATACCTGAGGAGCGAGTAATGTGAGTGCCTATCAAGGACAAGGAACAGGTGGAGGGGGAAATTACCAATATAACCCGAATTTAAGAACTGATACTTTTGCTCAATTAAGCAATGGACTCCACTTTGGAGCGAATGCAGAACAGGCAGAAAAAAGACTCCCTGGCTACCTAGAAACCAGAAATAACGGACTTGCAAATGCACTCTGGAATGAGGGGAAAAGAGATCAAGCATCTATTAGGAGTTATCTTCAGAATTTTGATGACTTTAATAATTATGATCAAGTCGGGCAAGAGAATACTGTGCAAGCCATCTATAAAAGAATGGGAGCAATGGCAAGTTCTGCTGGGAATAATCCTGATCAGCAATCTTACTCAAACCAACAAAATCAAAACAACACTTACCCTCACAACTTCTGGGAGAATGTAGATAAAACCTTAAGAGAGAAATTCTGAATTGAGAATTTAGATGAATTTAAGAGGAGGTATCCTGAAATGTATGATGATACCCTCAAAAATCTCCAGAATATCGAGGGGGTATGGAACGAAACCGACCCAGAAAGCAGAAAACAGCTCGAAGGGGCACTCCAAAGAGTTGCTGGAGTGGGAGTAGGGCGAGGATCAGATAAGAGTAAGCTCTGACACCTAGATAATGCATTTAAAGATAAATTTGAGAATGCAGACAAAGTCAAGAGTGATATTGAACAGGTCAATAAGCTCCAGACCCAAGGGATGAGCACGAGTGAGGTCGCTCGCCAAATGGGGATCAGTGAAGACCAGGTTAATCAGCTTATCCTTGCCTCGAATGGTCAGGAATCTCGTATCTGAGACTACTATCAGCTCAAGAAAGTAGAAGCAGATAAAATCACAGAACCCTTTGATGATAAAATCAAAAGACTTGATGATGAGAAAGATATTCAACTCCAGAGAGCAAATAGGCAGGTAGAAGAGCTTAAACAAGATTATGATACCAACTACGAAAGAGCAAAAAAGCAGAATGATCTCAATATGGTTAATGCAAGGAAACTCGCAGGAAAATATGGCTATCAATTCTCCTCTGGGGCAATTGAAGGACTCAACAATATCGAGGATCAAGCAAAAAATATCTTAGATGACCTGACAAAAAACTATAACAGAGGGAATCAGCAACTCGCTGACGGGATTAGTGATATTATGAGAAACTGGAAAAACAATAGGCAGGAACTTACAAAAGCTTCGCAGAAAGCACTTAGAGATGCAAAGACAACCTTTGTCTCTGGGATGCTCCAAGTCCAGCAAAAATATGGGACACTCTGACTGCAGGCACAAATGGCATTTGCTCAAGGAGTGCAGAACTTTATCACGGAAGCGGAAAATATCTATGATAGAGCCTTAAAAAGACAGCAAGAAAATCTCACAAATCTCATCACCAATGTCTCAAATCTAAATGCACTTAGTGTGCAAAATATGGCTCTTAGAAATCAGAAAATCCAGCAATTTCAAGCTGAAAGTATGACGATGAATAGGGAGCAAGTGGCAGAACTCGCACAGGAACTTTGAATCAAGGGCGACTATCAAAAACTCAGAACCTACCAAACTCAAGCTGTGGCAAATACGCTGAATGGCTATGCTACAGGAGCCGGTATGGTCTTTCAGAAAACAGCTCAGGAACTGATTGACAAAGGATATACCCCACAAGAAGCGATCGGGCTCATTGCCCAGAGCAATGAATTTGCTCAGTATAGGAGGCAGGCACTTAGTAAATCAGATAATCGGTCGTCTGCTCCATGGGGACTCTATAACAAAACTACGGGAGAAACGATGACGATTGATGGGGCAAATACGAAAGCTCCAACAACCGTGGAGGTAGGAGATACCAGACTCCAGCGAGATGCCCAGACACAGACTCGAAAGCCAATACAAATCAATGGTGGGGGGCAAGTTAACACTGCAAACATCGAAGAAAAAATGAATAACTTCATTGCCAATAATCCTGAAGGATCAAAGGGAGGTCAATGTTGACACTTTACCAATAGCTACCTAAAATCAATCGGAGATACTACATGACATGATGACGGAAGTTATAAAAGCAAGCTGAATAGCAGAAATTCAGAAACTCCTCAAATCGGAGCAGTTGCTATCATAAAAAACACAGTATTCAAACAAGGAAGTGCAGGGAATACTCACTGACATACCGCAATTGTCACTGGAATCAATAAGGATGGATCAATCGCTACCCTAGAATCAAACTGGAATAACGATTTAACAGTTCATAAAGGAACTTGGAAACCAGAGCAAATTGCGGGGTATCATATTCCAAATGTGCAAGGAGCTGAAGTTTGAAAAAGGACACCAGCTGAGATGACGGATATCGAAATGCCATCAAAGATGACAGAATTTAAGGCAAAGAGCTTTGGGTTTGCAAATAGGATGTATGAATCCGCGTCTAAAATTGTTGAATATGAAAACACCTTTATGAACAGGTCAAAATCAGGTCAGTATTTTCAAAATTCTTCTCGGGTTCCAAACTGGATGAAAGATCAAGATCAGCAAGCATTTGAGGTGTATAGAGAGAATTTTATCACTGCGGTGCTGAGACAAGAATCAGGAGCAGCAATCAGTCCAACTGAGTTTGAGAAGGAAAATAAAAAATACTTCCCTCTACCATGAGACACAAAAGAAACCATAAAAATTAAACAGAGAGCAAGGGATACGGCTATTAAAGCAATGTATAACAATGCAGGAAGCGACATTAACGGAAACAGGCTTTCAAGTTATGTGATGCCTACTGCGCCAGAAGACTTTGTATTTGACTAAAAAACAAAAAACAGAATACCCATCATTATTCTGTTTTTTCTATTTAATAATTTATCTTGAATAAACCAACCTTGTTATAATAAAAATAAGTACGAAAGCAATAACAATCACTCGAGTAATGGGCTCTCTTTCTTGAACAGTTGTTACTTTTACAACCCTCTCACAAAGAGTAGAAGGGCGGAATCGAACACTTACGAGGTGAAAGACGCACAAGACATTCATGTAAATAGTAAATAAAATAGTAAGTCCGCTAAAACTCATTTTTGCGTCTCAGATAAGTCCACCTCAAGAATAATCCGCACTTGCAATGTTTCAAACTCATCGGATGACGAAGTTGAACATAAACCATGTTAGTAATCAAAGTCCTACCATGGCAGGAATGTAGGTAAAGAGATTCCAAGCCCTCTGTCCTCAGGTCAAAGGCTTCCCATCAATTGAAACCAACTTTGTCCCTGTTGCTAAGCCTCAAAGGGTTTGTCCCCTAGCAATAAGGAGATAAAGATTGATCAGTCCGGGGATGATAAGAAAATTGCCCACTGAATCGACAATAAAAGTGCAGAATCTAATTCCATTTGAAGCGATCTTTGATTCAGATTTTTCTGTTTGAGGCATAACATAAGGAAGAAAAAATTAAAAAAACTATTCATAATACCATACTTTTATTTTTAATAACTATAAATTTTTTACATTAAAAACCAAGAGAAAATTATTGGCTTGGAAACTAGAATATCGGAGCTAAAAAATACCACTTTTTCTTTTTATGAAAATTGTCTATGGTAGAGAAAATTTAGCTCTCAACAGTGGGTATGAGTGAACTCGAAAGATACCAAGCCTACAGAAAAAATCCGCTCCTCTGGGTGTCGGATATGTTTGGTATTCGCACGCAGAGAATCAAGAGTGAATGGCTCAGTCTCCTTGAAGACTGTAGGGCGACTGGGGACTACTCCCGCATGAAGCTCTCAATGTTTGAGCCTTTTGAGAAGATGAAAATGTTGAGTTGGCAACAGGTAGAAATTCTACTGGCTATTGCAAGGGCGATGAATGGCGAAGGAAAGAGAAAAATTGCTGTTAGATCAGGACACGGAATCGGAAAATCTTCTGTGATTTCTATCTTCATGATCTGGTTTCTTTTCTGCTTTAAGCATAGCGTAATCTGATGCACTGCACCTGGGAAAATCCAGATGGAAGATGTGCTCTGGAAAGAACTTGCGCTCTGGAAAAGTAGATTGCCAGAACCAGTCGCAGAACGATTTGACTGGTCTAAAGACTATGTGAGAGTCGGGAAAGAAGAGAAAGATAGACAAGCCCGATACGCAAGAGCAAAGACTTCAACGAAGGAAAATAGTGAAGCACTTGCAGGGCTTCACTCTGAATATCTGGCAATCATCGCTGATGAGGCAAGTGGAGTGGATGAAAAAATATTTGAAGTAGCAATGAGTGCAAGAACGAACAAGAATGCACTCTTTATCATGATTAGCAATCCAACAAGGCTCGAGGGCTACTTTTATAAAGCATTTACCAAGACGAGAGGAAGCTTTCAAACATTAAACTTTAACAGTGAAGAAAGTCCGCTTGTAGATGAAAGCTTTATCGAAGAAATCATCGAAGACTACGGTGAAGATTCTGATCAGTATAGAGTAAGGGTAAAGGGGGAATTTCCTAGGGCTGAGCTGGTAGATGATAAGGGGTATATTCCACTCTTTAATCCTGGAGAGATTGAGTTTGTGGAGAGAGGAAACACAGATGAGGGTGAATTTGATACGCTCGGGATCGATCCATCAGGGAGTGGAAGAGATTACAGCTCCTTTGTGGCAAGGAATAGCTTTGTGGCAAAAAGAGCTTATAGAGAAAATCAATCTAATGAAAAGACGATCGCTCAAAGGACAAATCAACTCCTCGGATTTATGCCGAAAATTAAGGATGAAAATATCTTTTACGACAACTTCTGAGTAGGAGCGAATGTGGGGACGGAGCTGGCAAAGCTCCAAATCTTTGCAAACGGAGTAAATGTTGGAGAAACGGCAGATGATAAAACACTCTTCCTCAACAAAAGAGCTGAGTGTTACCGAAGACTCAAGCAGGAAATCAGGCTCTGAATGAAGCTCGAGGGGGACGAAAAACAATGGTCTGACCTCTTTATGATCAAGTATAAGAACACAATAGATGGGAGAATTAAGATCATGCCAAAAGAGGAAATGAGAAAGCTCTATGGGAAGTCCCCAGATGATGCGGATGCTTTGGCTCTCACTTTTCGAAGAAATAAACCAACAGTAAGAAGAAAAAAAAGTGAAGAAAAATCTGAATTTATAGATCCCTATACTGGAGAAAAGAGGCAGAGAAGTTTATCTCGTAAAACAATGGAACTATGGTAAATACAAAAAAAATACAGGAATCCCAGCTCGATGCAAAGACGAGAAAAGTCAGTGCATCCGATGAAAAAGCTCTAGAACTTGTCAAAGAGAGGCAGATAGCAATGAAAAATGCAAGAGCTGAATATGAAAAGGTCTGGGACTGGGTAGATACAAATTTTAAGGCAAAGCCTACGATGAAAGGGAATGGGCAGATCTCTCCAAATTTGAAGATCGAAGAAGCTCTGATCGAAGCCTCTATCGGAACGCAAGATGCGAACATTCCGATCAACATTGAAGCTGATGGGAAAGCTGATGGAACAATGATGAATATCGCAAAATATACGATGGATCACTTTATCTACAAAGAATCCATTGTCAAAGAAATCAGATTGCGTGTAGACTATTCAAGAGCAAGGTATGGAACGGCGGTTGTCTTCTCAGGGCTGGAACTCAAAAGTAAGTTTGTCGCAAAGGCGAATGCAGGGTATTTCAATCCTGATGGAGAACTGGAGAGGGTCGATAGTCTGCATATTAGGGTGAAAGATATTCCTATCAAAAAAGCCTACTTTGATGATAGTGCAAAGAGATATGAGGATGCAATCGACTGTATCTACGAGGAAGATATATCACTTGATGAGTATAAACTCAGATACCTTGAAGTTGATGGAAAATCAAGGAAAGGATTCAAAAATGCTGATACGGTTGGGGTATCAAAAACTCCTGAGGAGTGAAAACCGAATGTTGAATATGTAAAACTCTGGCACTACTTCAATAAACTCTATGCAAAATATATCATCGTCGTAAACGAAGAAGTCGTGATCTATAACGGAATTGCGAGCACTAAACACGGTGAACTTCCCCTAGTTCCAATCCAATACTACTGTAGTGATGGTATCTATGGGGTCGGTATCCCTGAGAGATATGCGGTAATCAAAGGGCTGAATCATAATTTTCTCTCTGCGATGCTCTGAGGTGCGTGGCTCAACTCAGGAACAGCATTGATTTTCTGAGAGGGGCAAGCGATAGATGGAGAATTTTATATCGAACCTGGAGAAGTCTCAATCATTGAGATGACGAAAGGAAGTGCAAGAGACATAACTCCCTATAACAGCAATATCAATGTCCAACAGCTCGTGCAAATCATTCAACTGATGGACGATATAGGGACAATCCTCACAGGAATCAATATCAAAGCCCCTTATACCTCGCCTGCAAAAACAGCCTTCGAAACCTCGGTAATGAAAGAAGAACAAAATAATAGACTGAAAACCGTCTATGAAACGAGAGTCCACGGGCTCGAGCAAGTCTTTTCAATAATGCTCTCGAACATCTTTACCTTTCTGCCGTATCAATATGCGGAGCAGATGATAGATGAACAGCAGAAAATCAGGAACTACAACTGGTATCAAATCCCACTTAAAGATAAGAGGGTGATCAGAGATGAGGAAGATGAAATCATAGGATTTGAAGAAGAAAAGGGGTATGAGGACTACTTTGACCTCTCTCCAAAGCTCGCTGAAGGAGCAAGGGGGATGAAAGTCAGGATCACGACTCCAGCAACCGCATCAACAATGAAAGCTCTCGAAGTAGAAAATATCTCTAAATATATTCAAGCAAGGCAGATGGTAGCAAACCTCAAAGCTCAGGCACTCCAAATGGGAGAAGACACAAGCCACCGGCAAGCAATTGAGGAGAGGTTGGATGTATTATTTAATATCGACAGAAACGCTATAGACATTAAATCAAGTGAGCAAAATTTAAGGGATCAGACAGCAGAAATAACAAAAGTATTAGATAGTTTTAGTATGTGAGATGAATGAGATGAAACACTTCCTCCAATGGATATGCAAAAAACTCCTGAACTGGGACTTAGTGCTAATTGAGCGCAAGAAGTGGGAACAGAGCCACCACAACAACCTCCAATACCTCAGGCAATATAGACCAGAAAAAGAGATCATCGTAGAAGAGAAGCTCGAAAGTTTTGATAGAAGCACCCTAGTTGCTCTCTATAGAGAGCTGAGTTCTACGAAAAATGGGCTACTGCTTGAACAGAAAAAATACAGTGATCCCGTAGAAATCGCCTATAGAGACGGGGCAATAATCGGAATAGACGTCCTCCTGAATAAAATCAGAATACTGATCAATAAAAAAGATGAAAAATCAGAATTTTAACCTTTTTGTTTGCTAAAAGATGCTCAATCAAACAAGTTTTAGGCTCAGGTCGGTGCTTCTCCCAACAGATACTACAGGAGAAACTACCCAAGTGATCAACAAGGTAAATGAGGAAGGGAAGAGATACTATCCTACCTTTAGCAAGGAAACCCTTGTTCTCACAAATGACGATAGAACTGTAATGGAAACAACAAAAGCAAGCTGTGTAAACGGACAACTCACTTTTCATAAAAGAGGACTTTCTGACGATCAGAGCGAAACTGTGATAGAAAAAAGAAAGCTCCAATGGAATCCATGAACGCTCTGCTTTGTTACTGCCGGGTCTGGAGATATTATCGACAAAGACGATGACATCGTCCGAACGGGTAAGCAGACCTATACTGGTGAGATGGTGAGCAAAGGGAGCGCAACCTATGAGGGGCAGCTCATCACTAAGGGAGGTATCCAGTTTCCTGTTTTTGAAAGTTTAGAGGCTTTAAAAAAATACCCCAACCCTTTTCCTTGAATGCAAGCTATTCTCGCTGGGGATGGGGAAACCTATAAATACAACGCCCTCAAAAACGAATGGACAATGATCACAACCTCTACGCCTGCTACTCCAGCTCTTGCTTCTACTACCGCACCATGAATCGTTAGAGTCGCAACAAGCAATGAGCTTTATTCCCAAAAGGTAGATAAAGGAGCAGATAATGCATTTCTTCTTGTTCCCCTATCTTATATTAGAGGGAAAACAGAAAAAAGCACACGAGATGACAAATCCCAGAATCTATATTTCAATTTTAAGCCGGCAGGAAAGCAACAGGGATACCGTGAGACAAAGCTTTTTACTATCAAGAATTGAGAGCCTCTTAGAGGACGGGCGTATTATGAATGGACTCAGCATATTGTCAATGGTAATCCTGTGAACGAGGCTTTTTGTATGGTAAGAGGGACTAAATATAATCTAGCTTCTGCGTCCTTTTCGATTCCTTGACAGACTTACACGATCACTCACCGTTGACGAGTTCCTTTTGAGGGGGTGAGTCTTGAGGTCTGAATGGAACTGCTGGTGAATAACCCTTCCGTATCTACTATGCAGTTAATAATTTATCAAGTAATTTACTAAACCATGATTCTTTTAGAGGGGAGCGATACCCAGATCAAATTCAAAATCCAAGAGATTGAAGGAAGCGTAAAGTTTGACCTCAATCTTACCCAATACGACAAATTCCTCTGAGTGCTAGCGTTTGTTGATGAATCTCAGCTGGAACTTATTTGAAAGGTAGAAAACGGCGTTGTTGTTTTTGATATTTTCGGAGAAGATACTGCTGGAAAAGCTGGAACACTCAAGATGGATATTCGAGGGCTAAAAGAGATGAAGAAAGTTAGATTTAATGCTAAGACCATCAAGGGAAAGATTTTATCCTCTATCAAGATGCCCGATGGAATGTAGGAGAATAGAGGTCGAGGAACTCGAACAGACGACTCATACCTTTACAGAAGAGACAAGTCCAGCTTTCAGCTTTATTTACTGTATCAGCTATCGCCATCCCCTCTTGCCTGAGTGGATACTAGCAAGAGGCTATTGGAATGATGCAGGACTTTGGCTCCCAGAGGGGAAATTTGAAGATTAAGCTTTACTTTATAGAGACCATAAAATGCCAAGATTACCTATAGAACACGGAGACACAGGAGCGGAAGCCAGAGAAAAGATCAATGATAGCCGAAACGAACTCCTCGAGAATGTTCAGAATTTTCGTCCTCATATTGAAGAGGGGGTCTGGTGGATAGGAAAGATCAATACTTGAATAAGGGCAGACGGAAACGCTGGAGTCGGGATAGCAAGTATTATTCCAACCAAAACGCCAACACATATCGCAATAAAAATTACCATGACCGATGAGAAGGAATATGATTTTATTATTCCTCATGGTGAAAATGGTAAAAACCCAGAGTTCCAACTCTGATCCACCCACCTCCAGTGGAGACTCCAAGGAGAATCTGAACGAAAGAATCTCATCCCGAAAGAACAAATCAGAGGAGCCACCATTACCAATATAGCCAAAACTGCGGGGAATGGAGCTCCATGAACTACCGATACTTATACGATCACTCTTTCGGATCATCAAACTTTTAACTTCTCAGTCTATCACTGAAGAGATGGTAGCGGATCAGGAGATGTGCTAAAGGCTAATAATCTCTCAGATATTCCAGATAAAGCACAGGCAAGGGCTAATCTCGAGCTGTATTCAATCGCTCAGATAACTGCCCTTCTCCAGAATATGCTCACCTCTGAGAATCTTAATTCTATTGCTAGAACATTAGCTGGATTAACTATTATTCCTTGAAATTGATCTGTTAGTGCCTCTATCTATCTTAGACATCCAAATGGAAGAACTTATGAGTTTTTCTCAGATGGTAGTTGAGCATTTGGTGTTCGAGATAAAACAAGTGATCAGAATGTTTTTAAAATGAACACAGAAGAAGCTATCTTCTTTAGAAGAATTAATGCTAACAATAGGCGTATCACTAACGTTGCTAATCCCGTTGACGGACAAGATGCGGTTAATAAACAGTATTTTGAGTCTTTAAAAAATCAAGCAAACGGGATCGCAGGGCTAGATAATAATAAGAAATTGGATCCGTCAGTTATCCCACTAATTGCCACTACAGAAACGGTGACAGTAGCGAATGAAGCAGCGAGGCTAGCTTTAACAACGGCACAGGTCCAGAGAGGAGATTATGTCGTTCAAACCGATACTGGAGCGAAGTTTATCCTTGGCGGAAACAATCCCAAGAATAAAAATGATTGGATACCAATGTCGGATACCACTCCTGATTGGAGTCAAATCGCTAATAAGCCTTCTACATTCACCCCTTCACCTCATTCACACACCAAAGCAAGTGTGGGATTGGGGAAAGTAGATAATACAAGTGATGCTGAAAAGAACTCAGCAACTGCAACCTTGACGAATAAGACGATTAACGGAGATAATAATACGATCACGAAGGTAAATAGTCTGAAAAACCAGAATGGAAATACGGAAATTAAAACTCGAGCAGGGACGAAGGCTCAGCATACTGCAGTAGGAACTAAGGATGCGAATACGCTTTACTTCGTAACCGAGAATTAATGCTACAACTAGGAGACAAAAAGATTTCTGAACTCTACCTCGGGGAAAAGAAAGTGTCTGAAGTTTATTTGGGAGAGAAAAAGATACGACCGGTTGGATGATTTACACCGACAGTGAATACGCTTGCTTATTATCCGTTAAGTTCAGATAGTAAGGACTATAGCGGAAAAGGGAAACACGGGACGATTTCTGGAGCTGTATCATTTGTTGGTGGAAGGTCTGTGTTTAATGGATGATATATTAACCCAGGATTCCAATTTCCTACAGAGAGTTTTACGCTTTCTCTCTGGGCAAAGACCGATAGAGAATATAAAGTATCTAATAATACCCGAGCGTCATTAGTAGGGAAATACTGGTGAGGATTAGGGGGAAGTCAAGAAGCTTTTATTGTAGGAATATCGTGTAGAACTTCTGATAACCAGCTCGCTGGGGTTTGGACAAGAGACAGAGACTGAACTGCTAGTTCAGACAACCTAGAACATACGAGGATGAATATCGGAGAGCGACATCATATTCTTATTACCTACGACAAGCCATCAAGGAACCTTTCGCTAGCTACAGATTGATTAAGAAGAATCACAGAGAATAGGAACTTTGTGGCTCAGGAGGATGGAAATCCCTATATTTGAGCGATGTATCATAGAACTAGTTGAGCGACTAATCGCTTTTACGGATCAATTCAAGAAGTGATTTTTGAAAATAAGTCTTGGACAGATCAAGAGATTGCATCCTACTACAATTCCACCAAGTGACAATTCTGATTATAACCTTTTATTTTATTGTTTTATACAACCAATGAACAACTTGAACTTTTTAGATGCATTGAAAGGAATCTTTGGCGGAGTCGCTCTTGCTGGGGTTTTGAATTATTTCGGGATGAGCGGGGAGATGCTCTCAATCTTATCAATCTTACTGTTAGTAGACTTTATCTTTGGAGTGCTTAGGGCAAAATACAAAAAAGAGTCTATAACTAGTGATAATATGAGTAGATGAGTGATTAGAAAGGCGACGAGATGGTGTATCCCTTTTATTGTTGTAGCAATTATCAGAGGGGCAGGTATTGATGGAGCTGAGAGACTTTCTAATACGATTATGGGGATTCTGATCGTTGCTGAGGGGTATTCTATTCTCAGACATATCTATAACATAAACACAAATAAAGATTTGCCTGAAATTGATGTTTTTGACGCTCTAATGAAGAAATTGACTGAATTTTTGATCAGTAAATGACCAAAATTTCCCGGGGAAAAATCCTCCAAGAGCGATAGCACTAAACCAGAGTAAAAGTCTGACTTTAGACCTTTTTTCTGGAGGCGGGCAGATGGTTTTATCCTAGTTCCTATTGTTATGAATCGAATAAAAATAGCAATCATTATAGCCTTATTGGCATTTTATTTCTTATTTTTTGACAAATGCTAGAAACTGAAAAAATCCAGAGAATAAACCAGCAATTAGAGGAAGTCAGCAGAAAGATTAACGCTAATTCTGGAATTTGAGAGAAGGCTCTGCAAGAACTCAGGCTTCTTTGTATGGAGAAAGCGAGACTGATTGGAATCCTTAACTATCTTCAACATTAGATTTTATTTTTTATGATTTTGAAAATGACAATCTTAGAAAATCCTGGAGCAAAAACCTACCCTCAATCAATGTATGATCAGAGGGACTTTAAGGCGAGTGCTGTAATTGATCTCCCTAAAAAAGAGATTCCTAAAAACTACAGTCTCGGACAATTCGTAGCAAAAACCAACTATCAGAATGGTTGGGGAAGTTGCACGGCGAACTCAACATGCCACGCACTTCAAGCGATGGCAGTAAAAGATGAATTTTGACCTCAGAGTGAGGAAAATAAACTCACTCCGATTTGGGAACATTTACGAGGGGAATTGATGGGGCACGATTTGAATAATAAAGATGATAGCGGAGATTATTTGGAAACCGCTATTAAAAACGCTTGTAAAGAAGTCAATCTCAAGGAATGAGGAAAGAGAGGCTTCTCCGGGTATAGTTTTGAAAGTTATAATGCAACTGATAAGGACTTCCTCTTAATCAAGCAATATCTCTATAACGGATTCCCTCTCCTTTGGGTTATCAGCGGAAGCGGGACAACTTGGAATGAGATGCAAGAAGGAGAAGTCAAAAGCTTCATTGCCGGAGGACAGAGAACTGGAGGTCATGCGATTTGTTGTATCGGTTATGATGAAGGAGGACTACGATTCTTGAACTCACGAAAGCCAAACGACTGAAAAGGGAAAAAATCCAGATTTTATATCTCTTTCTCCATCCTTAGAAAGCTCGGAAGTATGGTCAACTGGAGATACTTTGTCCCCTTCTACAAAGCAAAAGTAGATGTCAATCATATCAAGCAGGAAAACACAGCGATATTAGTGATTAAAGCTCTCAAGCAGATGTATGCTGATACAAGTTATCAAGATATTAAAGAAGCGATAGAAGGACTCAGTAAGACTTTTAGAAGCAGATATAAGAGAATTAACGAGGAAGTTCCTCTCAAGTAAAGGTAGGGTCTGATTAGATACCACGCCCAGTCTTAGGGCTGGGTTTTATTCTTTGTAATTAAGTAGAATGGACTTTGAAAAGGCAAAAAAAGCATATGATAGCATGAGTTGGCAAGAACAGCAAAAATTTGCTGAACAGAATAAGAATAATGCTGAATTTCAGCAATTCGCTCAGCAATATCTCGGAGGGAATAAACGGACTCCTCAAGCAACTCAACCGAACAATCCTGCACCCGTAGAGAACAATCAACAAAATCAGGATACTCAGGGCGGTCAGAACTGGGGAAACAATGGGTGGATTCAGTCTTCTCAAAATCAAGAGACGGAACAGACTCAAGGAATACCACAGCAACCAGCTCCACAGGATTCGCAAAACTATCAATTCTGATATTGAACTACGGAAGAGTATAGGAAACAGAGGGATACCCAGTTTGCACAACAACTTTATCAGTCAAACCCTAATACCTTTGACTATAATGCAGTTTTTAATTATGTAAAATCTCAAGCTCCACAGGTATCGCAGGGGGAAATCTCTAATACCGTGAAAAATATCCAAAGGCAGTGGCTTCAGCATTCAAGGATTGGGATGATGGGGACGGCTAGCGTTGATCAGATCAGAAATGGAATCCTGAACGGTCAATTTAGTCAGTCTGATTTAGAACTTTTAAGAACTCAAAATCCTCAGAAATATCAAGAATATCTCGCTCACGATGAGAAGCTTAATGCGATGTCGAATGCTAAGCACAATGCCAACCTCACGAATAAAATGTATAGGTGAGAAAGCGTAAAAGAAGAGAGAAGTAATCAAGACTTGGTCATGGAGGCTATGGAAAAGTTTTTTGGGAATATCAACTATAACAGCAAGGAAATTGTAGAATCCTATAAACAAGCTCTAAACTCTCCAGAAATCCAAAGATGGAACTCAAAAGTGCTAGCAGCTCAAAGGGAGATGGATGAGATTGATGAAGATTTAGATACGATGAGGGAAGACCTCACAAGACAGTATCCGTGAATCTCAAAAACACAGCTCAATCAGATTCTCTATGATAGAAGTTATAAAGCAATGAGAAGGAAAAATGAGCTCCATAGGGACTATATTATGGCAAGAGGAGAGACTCAATTTTTAATGAATTTGGCTGAGAAAAACTTTGAGGCTGACATGAAGTGAGTTGAACTCCAAAGAGCAGAGTTTACAGACAAGTATAATGCTCTCGGATTTGCAAAAGGAATCCTAGAATTTGAGACTCCACAGCAAAAAAGACAGGCTGAACTTGACCAAATAAAAAAGAAAGCCCAACTTGAGAGTGAGCTGAATGATATAAACTCTAAAGACCCCAAAATTCAATTCAATGCTCTTATGAAAGCACTTGAACCTCATTATAAAGAATTTAGCTCTATCATTCTTAGACCACAAGCTCAGGTAGCTCAAGATATTCTCGCACTAGCTAAAAAGGAAGGAATCAGTGTAGGGGAAGCAATGAGGAAAAATTTTACTGAACCGTTATATAAAAAGCCTGAGTATAGGGCGATGATGAATAAAACATTGGGAATACAACCATGACAAAAATTGCTCAACATTTGAGGAAAGCCGTATATCCAAACGACTAATGCCGATGGAACGACATCAATAGCACCTTATTGAGGGGCTAACTTATGACGAGGCGAAGGAGGGCTTTTAAATGTTTCTGTTCCTACGACTTATCAATGACCGGATTATACTCCTATAAGTGCAGAAAAACTCCAAAAGGGGCTCGCAAACATAAAATTTCAATGAGATGGAAGTGTTGGAGGTCAGTGCGGATCATTTGTAAATAACTACCTTCAAAATTTAGGAATTGGAAGGATTTTTTCTGATCCTATCCATGCTAAAAAATCAGCAGTGAACAGTAGCACACCTTCTCTAGGGAGTGTGGCAGTTATTGACTGGACGAATAACCCTAATGTTAGTGAAGCTCAGAGAAAATATGGGCATGTTGGTGTGGTAATTGGAATCAATAAGGATGGAAGTGTTATTTTAAAGCAATCCAATAAAAATGGAGAAGAAAAAGTCTTTACTTCAACTTATAGAGCTGATCAGATTTATGGCTATTTTGATCCTACAATAAGTAAGGAACAAGCTACGGCAAGTATGGCAGGAGGCATATCTACAAGTTATGATGGTAGCATTGTAGACTTTTTACAAAAAGACCACTCAAAGTTCAACTCTACCCAATGGAAGGCACTAGAAAAAGCGGGTTATAGCGTGAGTAGCTATCTAGCACAAAAACAAGCCTATCAGGCAAGTATTGCGAAAGAAATTACTGATACAGAAAAAACACTCTTGGAGGATCTGTATGGTATGCAGAGAGTGGGGAAACGGAGCTATAGACTTTCAGGGATTGGTGCTAATATCCCATGAACAGAAATGGCGAATTTCAACAATTATTACAATAATTTTAAATCGAATACAACTCTAAAAAATCTGATTGATGCGAAAGCGAAAGGGGCAACCTTTGGGGCACTCTCAGATAATGAATTGAAATTTCTCGAAAATGCAGCATCAAGACTCAATAAATCAGTTTCAAAGGATGAATTTGATAGAGAACTTAGGAAAATTATTTCTGAAATGGAAAGAAAAATAACAACAAGAGGTGGTGATCTGAGTTCACTCTGATTTTATCAACAAATCTCTCCCAATAATCCAAATGGGATCAGCCTTGCTGGATTTACTCAATATCAAGACTGAGGCTCATTTTATTCACAAGACGCTGAAGAGCTTGATTTATAGTCTTTTATCTTTTTTATACTTACGACAATGGCAGAAAAAGCAATTACGAAAGCATGATTTTCTTCCCAGTTCCCCGGTATTACCTTAGGATCAGAAAAGAAAATTAACGACTTCTTGCAGACTAAAATCCCTTCCTTTAGTTCCCCTTTTGAGGTATCTAATTTCAGGAATGGACTTTATCAAGAGGCTCTTAAAAGGCAACAGAGAAGAGAAAGACTAACAGGGAGAGAAGAACTAAAGAGAGAGCTCATTCAAAGGTCAGAAACCAGCAAAAATGATGATGAAAAATATGCACTTAGGAAAGTTAAAAATACGGCAGATTTAGCCGATCTTATTAAAGATTTTTCAAAAAGAAATGGGGTGGATATTGGCGATCTGGATGATAAAACAACGATTAGTCAGTTTGCACAAGACAATCCTGACCTTGTTCCAAAAATTAATGGATTTCTCAATGGAAAAAGAGAGGTTTCAGATTTTGGGAAAGAGGTTGGACTGTTACAAAGTTCATATTGGGATAAACTGAAAGCCAATATGGTCTGAAGTATGGCAAAATTCTGAGAAGGAGTAGGCGGGCTTTTAGATAAATTAGTGGATGCAACAAGCCCCTCAAATGAAGAGGGTTTAAATGATTTTGCTGGTTTTGAAAAATACCTCAATAAGAAATATGGGACAAATAGAGATATTGACTCCAAACTTTATGAAAAAGAGAAACAAAATTGGGACAAAAATGAGGGATTAAAATCTTTTTATACCACTAATCTTAGCCAAGATTTATTAAATCTAGGAGAAGGAGGACTAGATATTGCTTTTGCTTCTTTTGTCCCGCAAATAAAAGCGGGAATGGGAGTAGTATGATCTACTGAAATTGGAGAAGAGGTATTTGGGGGACTAGGGCAAATGATTTCTCGATGATGAGGAATGATTAATGAAATACCTTTACTTAAACAATTCAAGGAAGGTCTCCCAGAACAAGATCAAGAAAGATTTGATGCTTTCATAGGGAACACAATAGGAGCAATGCTCCTCTGAATGAAGGGGAAAGGAAGACTGCTGAAGCCAACACCTAATAATCTAAGGGCATTTTTCGCCGATAATATGAACCCTGAGGCTTTGGTTCAGAATTTTCAGGAAAATGTTTTAGCAATACCTAAAAAATGATTACAATCTATAGATCATGGTCTTTCTAGCAATAGCTATACAAAAAATAAGGAACTCTTTATCAAATGAGTAAAGCCTACAGTAAAAGGGAAACAGAACATTACTGACTATGCTCGTTTTGTAGATGATGGACTAGAGGGAATAGCTAGCATTGTCAAGAATAAAGAAAATCTAAAATTTATAAACGATATTGGAGAAGAAAGTAGAGGTCAGCTCCCTAAAAATCTTTCAGAGTTTTCTGATGCGATTAGTCAAACTAAGAAGAAAATTTATAGCGAATATGACGCTTTAGCAAAAAATGCTGGAGAAAATGGAGCTCTTGTAAGCACAGAATGAATAATCAATGAGCTTAAACAACTAGAAAATAACAGGACACTCAGACTTGCTAACCCTGGGATTGATGGGATTATTTCTAATATGAAAAAGGGATTAGAAGAAATAGGGGCATTAACCGTTGAAGAAGCCCAAACTTTTTCTCAGCATCTTAATCAAAATTTAAAGGCTTTCTATAAAAATTGAAATGCCAATGATATAGGAAGAAGCACTGTAGAAGCTCTGGTAAATAATAATCTGAAAAAAGCAATCGATGAGAGTATAGAAAATGCACTAGGACAAGGAGAAAGATATTCTGGGCTCAAAAAGCAGTATGGACAGCTAAGAAATATAGAGGAAGAAGTCGCAAAGAGGGCTCTTGTAGATCAAAGAAAAAATGCAAAAAATCTTTTTGATTTAACTGATATTTATAGTGCAAATCAAGTAATAGATTCTCTAGCAAATCTTAATCCAATAGGACTGGTAAAATGAGGAGCAACAAGTTTGATCAAGAACTGGTATAAAAAACTGAATGATCCTAATGTTCAGATTAAAAAACTCTTTGAAAATATCGATAAAGAGATAAGTCAAAATGGAAAACTTAGAAAGAAGTGAAATCGATGGACTGATACGAAAGAATGGATCAATGAAAAATTGGGAAGAAAGGAGGAAATCGATAATCAAAAAAAATCTACCGCAGGGAAAGAGCCTACATCGGCAGATGGAACAGCAATAGACAAGGACTTAGATAAGCTCCGTGAATGAGCTGAAACTACACAAGAACTTACACTCTATAGAGGACTCAAAGAAGGAGGAAAGAAGAAGTTTAGCTTTGATGCTTATACTGATAGTAAAAAAGTGGCAAGGTGATATGGGGAAAAAATTATCACTGAAAAAATTAGTCCAAAAAAACTGGCTGACTTTAGCAATCCAAGTGATGAACTTTTACAAATCATTAAAGATAACTGGAAAGGTGGGAAATGGTATGATATTGAAAGATTGAGAAAACTTGCAACAGCTGAGAAATTCTCCGCTGGGACAAATATGTATGAAATCTTTGATGATGTAAACGTAAGAAATGCCCTAAAAAATGCGGGGTATGATTATGTAAAATTCAATGATTTTGGAAAGGACTTTAAGCCACATACTACCTATTTTGCTACTGATGTAGAAAGTCGTTGACCTAAATCTAAAGTTCTCAATGAAAGTAGAGAAGAAAAAATAACACTAAAATCCGCTTATCAATGGGACTGAAACCTTGCCCCGATTATAAATAGATTAGGAACGAAAGGAAGTAAGACCATGAAAATATTAGACGTTAGTAATAATGTAAAAACAATACTCAAAAAAATGTGAGTAGAATCTGAAATAAAAGGACATTATCTGTCTAGTAATTGAGTCCAGCACATTCTAAAAAGACATGGAGAATGAGCAAAAGATTTAAAGTTTTACGAGATCCCTGTAAGTATAGAAGACATTAAGCTTATTCCTAAAATTATTTCTGAAGCAGATGAAATTATGCCTAGTCCAAAAACGACTGGGAAATTAAATCGCCCAGCGATCATTTATAAGAAAAAAATGGGAAACAAGTACTACTATGTAGAAAGCGTCAATACAAAAGATGGGAAGTTAGAACCTCAATCAATGTATATCAACAAACCGTAATAAGAAAAAGGCACTATAAGAAGTGCCTTTTCTTGTGAAGATAGTATCTAATGCTTTAACCCTAGATATTACGTCCGAAACGTCATCTATCCATCAAACGATGGGAATTATACTCAAAAAATCAGGAAAATCAAGAGATAGTTCTCAAAATAAAAGGAACTCTGGCTGAGGTCAGGTTTCTTTTTTTGATTGAGAACTAGCTTTGTTTCAAGATGTTTAGAAATTTAGGTTGGACATAAAGCTTGTTCCTTCCTATTTTAAAGCTTACAATTATTCACTCTTTCTCTATATTTTTTAGGTAAGTTGCTGCAGTATTTTGATGAATATCTAGGGCCTTCCCCAATCATACGACATCATAATACGGTCTTGTAAATAGATAGTTTAAAAGCTCTTGAGAATAGATTTTATTGAGTTTGGGATGATTTTTATTCTTAAGTTTTTGTTTTATTTCAAACATAAGTATTTGAATATCCTTAATAATAATAGATGTTATTATGGATTGCGTCTCTACTAATGAGAGAAATCGCAAACTAAATGCATGCAGACTTCATTCTTCTCCTCTGTCTATTGCATATAAGAAACGGTAATACTGATCCTTATTTTTGATAATGCTTTCGCTCAAGAAAAGAATAGGACTATCAAGTTTATGATGAAGATAAAGAAAGAGAACAGCCAGGATTCTCCCTATTCTACCGTTCCCATCTCAAAAAGGATGGATAGCTTCAAATTGGTAATGAAGCATAGGAAGTTTTAGTAATGGATCAATCTCATTTTCTGGAGAAAAGGTATTAAAATACTTTTCAAAATTAGATAAAAAGTCCATAATCACATCCATTCACAAAGGAGGTGTATAGATAATTTCCTCTCACTTCATGATATGTTTATTTGGGGAAGATAATATTCATTGCTCATTTCCTAATAGAAGAACATTAAGATCCACAATATCTTTAACAAATAAAACCCCATTTTCACGGATAGTTTTTGATCACTGAATAATCGCATCTTTATAGTGAAGTGTTTCTTTGTTGGCTTGAGTCAAGGTATTCCTATCATGTGCAAGTTCTGCAACAAAGGCTTCTTCAATTGTGGTATGGATATTTTCAATCGCATTACTACTTACAGATTCCTTGATAGACGCAAATTCAATCAAGATTCTTTTATTCGGTATAGCTTGTGCTTCAGTATTTAATCTTCCTAACGCAATATTAGTTTTATTCAGTTGAATAAGAAGCTTCGTATCTGTAAAATCGAGTGCCAAAGGTAATTTTGGCATAGTATTATTAGGAATTTTTGGGTCAAAGATATGCATAATCACAAAAAATCTAAAAATTTGTGATTATAATAGCTAATTATCACAAAAAATCAAGTTTTTTGTGATTATATTTGTCTATATTCACAAAAAATGGAGGGAATTTGTGAGTATAGGGATCAATGACCACAAAAAAAGCGAAAATTTGTGAGTATCAAAAAAATACCCACAAAAAATCAAGAAATTTGTGAGTATGAGAATGAAAATTGAATTTTCTCTCCAAAATCTGTTTTTTGACTAGGATTTGAATAAAAAGATAGATTTACTCTAAATAAAACTCCTTCCTCACTCTGAACTTACCATTACCCAGAATCATCAGCTTACTAAAGACTTCCTCCATTATATATGCCGGTATCTCCTCTGTAAACTCACAGCCAATTACTTCGCACTGATGGGCGACAAAGTGGGTTAACTCGTGAATGAGAGTATTTAGGCTGTAGCTCCTGAGCCGAATGATATTTGTATCTGAGAGCTCTTTGGAATAGAATCAATTCAGATTATACTCAACCTCTCTAAGTCCTAACTCCTCAAAGAAGCTGTTGTGCTTTTCCTCTCCTATGTCTCAGACAAATACCTGGAGGTATTGTCTAAAGGTCTCTGTTCTGAGTCTGTATTCTGTGAGTCCTACCGGGTGGTGGACTATTTCAGTGTGAGGGATCAGATTTTTAGTTTTTTTCATTTTCTCAAAAGTAAATAAAAATCAGAATTATTCTTCTATTATCTCAAAATTCAAAGAAACTCAAAACTTCATAAAAAGATATAAAATTAACAAACAATGTCATAAACAAAATCTATACACCTATCACTTTGTGCCAAAAGTTCTCTATTAGGGAACTCCCAAAAATAATCACTTGAAGGGTTGGTTATTGTTGCTCAATAAGCAGAGTAAGCATTTTTTGTCAGCACTTCCTTACAATAAGCAAGGAAATCTCAAAGAGTAATATCAGAAACAATCTCATATTCATCAGGCAAATCATAAGTTATATGGTCGCCAGTCATTTCCTTTTTGTATTCTGCGTCTTGCCAAATAAATCGTGGTTTTTCTCCAGCTCTTATACAAGTTCAAAGCATAGGTCAAGTAGGCTCATTTACTTTTATAACAGTTCAAAACTTAACAGAACTTCAAAAAATCTTATTCCTGATAAATAAAAGTTTCTCTATTCTTGTTATTTTTCTTTCCATAGTAATAAAAAAAGAAATAAAAGTCTGATTTCTTATTTTTGTATCAGTGAATAAACATAGTCTATACACTCATCTGATTGCTCTTCTATGGACAATCTTTTACTTTCCCAAAGAATGCAGGCTTTTTCAGAATAATGCTTTTGAATAAGGAATAGTTTAGTTTCATCACTATAATCTCCATCATCAAATCAAAATCACATTATGGGAACATTAACATTAAATTTTTTATTCTCAATCCAATCTAACACATCCCCAATCATTACAGGATGTCAGATAATCTCTGTAGTATATCACAAAGAAACCGTAAACTCTTCATTTTCTCTGATAGATAGATATGATCAGGTTTTATTTTGCCTGATGAAGATCACATCTTCTCCATCATTTATTCTACATCTGCATCCAAACGATACTTCCTTATTCGCCATCTCTTTATAGATGGCGTTCAATTTTTCTTCTCTTGTCATCTTACTTAACCATAGAAGTTAAAAAATATATTGGATTATACCCTATTGCCAGATACATTATTATGTAGTCTGACTCAGAGCATATATTCATATGATCAAAGATACAGCTTTCCCTTATGATATTGAACAACCATTCCTTATCTAGCTTATCATTCGCTATCAATCGTTCAATAAATCAGAATTTTTTACTAATTACTCTTGTTTCGTGTGCATAAACAGATTTTTCTGTTCGCATAGAATCTTTGTCGTATTCATTGAGGAGCTGTAGTAGTTTTTTCATAATGTAGTAATTAAATAAATAAAACCGATTTAATCCTTGAACATCTCCCTGAAGATGTGAGCAATCACATCAACAGTCCAACCATTCCCTAGCATCTTATAACGCTGAGAGTTGGGGACTCATTCTGTATAGTTATCAGGCAAAGTCTGCAACCTCTCGCATTCTATAGGAGTGAGTTTCCTATATCATTTTCCACAATCTACAAAGTTGTTATACTGCCAGCAATTACTCGAGAGAGTTGGGGACTTCCCCTCCTTAATTCCTCCTGTATTATTACCTCTTGGAAGCTGGTATATTGAGTTGAACACTAATTGTCTGCGACCTTTAGCATAGGATTTAAGATTACCTCCTTTAGCGTAATTTGCATCTATGCAGTAGGATTTGTCTTGGTCCACGATTCAGTAATCTACAATATCTCTAAGCAAAATCCCCTTATCTTCTGGCTGACTAATCACAACCTGAGAATAACTTCAGTCTTCATTCCTTTTTCAGACTCGATAAAGTCTTTTCCTTTTCTGAGCAGATACTAGAGCTGAGTCTATCTCCACTGGTTGGATACCAAAGAGATGCTCTGAGATGATATTCTGCCATTCCTTTTTCATCTTGACATTCTCCAGGAGGAAGTATCTCGGCTTCGCTTCCTTCAGTATCCTCACGAACTCAAAGAAGAGCTTGGAACGAGAATCCTCAAAATTCAGCCCCTTGCCTGCATTAGAAAATCACTGGCAAGGGCTTCCTCCGATGAGGAGATCAATTTTTCATTCTCATACGATACGATCACACATAAACCCACCACCCAATCTTTCCCTAATTACTCCTCAGTAGTCATCAGTATAAAAGAGCTTCTCTACATCTCCAATTTCTTTTATATTAGGGAAGTTTTTAGTTGCGACCTGTATTGCATACTTGTCAATTTCGCTTGCGTAATAGTTAGCAATGGGGATTCAGGCTCTCTCTAGAGCTAGTCTTCAACAACTCATACCATCAAAGAGGGAGAGGACTGTTATTGGTTGCATTCTTCTTTTGGTATCTTCATAAAAACTAGTCGTATTGTCGTTCCATTCCTTCAGCTCCTTGTCCCAAAGAGTGGAGTATAGTCTATAGCCTTGAGGACTTCATGGAGCTTAACTTGGCACTCGTTCCGCTTAAAGACTAGAGTACCATAGGGTTCCAATACTCTCATACACTCACGAAATCCTTGCTTCAGATCGGCTGTCCAAGTGTCCTTATTAAGCTTACCATACTTACCTTTCAGCCAAGATTTTTCCCCTGCATGTACAAGATGCGGAGGGTCGAAGACTACGAGCTTATAAGAATTGTCAGCTCTTGGAATCTCACGGAAGTCGGCCACGAAGTCTGGATCCACACAGAAGTTAGGTCTTGCCTGAATGAATCAGGCTTCTTCTCTTCTTATGTCCATATATTCTGCTAGTGGATTATTCTTATCTCGCCGAAAGGTGCGGACACCACAGCAGACATCTAGTATTTTTTTCATTCTGAATTTTTCATAAACTAAATTCCAAGAGGGGCGGTATCTCACCGCCAAGCAGTAGCCACTTTCTGAAAACGAATTTTTTTAGATTGACCAGCTTTACATCGTTATCTCCTAGAGTAGATGCTACTGAGCCTCTTGATAGGGGGTGACTCTCTTTCTGCTTCCAAGGGGAGAGGCACGAGCCACCACTAATTGCAACAGGCAGGATTCGAACCCGCATCACTTTAGAGCCTAGGATTAGTTCTAACTCACTTAAGAGTATCTATGAGCTTTTCCGTTAAATTAAGCTACTGTTGCACACCCCCTAAAAAAGGGGGAAGAAATCTGATTATTGTCCAAGCAATTTGCTCGAATAAGATACAGGAATAGGTCCATAGTTATTGATTGGAACATATTGACCATTCCATTTTTCAGCTTTGATTTTTTCAATCTCTAGTTTTTTTAACTCAATTTCAAGCTCCATATTCCTTTGGTTGCTTGTGATTGCATCGTTATAGGCTTTCACACCCTTACCCTTGAGCTCCATAGCCTCAGCATTCAATCTTTCAGCCTCTTTGTTGGCTTCGGCTTTTTTTACTGCTTGCTGAGCTTCAATTTCTACTTTTTTCAGCTGCTGTTCTTGTTGTTTGGCTTCTTGCGCAATTTTCATTGTGCTTGCAATCTGATTATCGAATTCTTCAGACCAATCGTAGTTGCTGATTTTTATATCATCAATCACTACGGGATACTCACCAATTTTCTCGTTTGTCATCTTTTTGACCTGAGACCTAATCTTCTCTTGATTCTGAGCTACATCGAAGATGGTATTCTGACCGATTGCTTGCTTGAACGCCTCCAAAGTGTCTTTCTGCACTTTCTGCTTTACGATATCTACACCGTAATTCTTGGCGAGATCTAATATCTCAGCATCATTAAATCTGTAGAAGATAGAGATATTCGCACCGATAGTCTGATTGTCTTTCGTGATTGCACCGTTCTCAGCAACTGGTAATTCAAGGTCCATCTCTTGAGGAGTGATTGGAATTTTTTTTACACTCTCAACAAATGGGATTATAAAGTGCAACCCCTCTCAGAGCTTAGAGTTTACCGCTCCGAATTTATACACAACACCTCTTTCGGTGGATTTTACAGTTGTGAATGGTCGGAATGCTACGAGTATTACAACAGTAATAAATAGCCCAATTAACCACTTGAGCCAAGTGTAATTCTCTCTGTACATAAGAATAAGAATAGAAGATAAAAGTTGCCATCAAGGGCAGAGAGCCACAAGGAAAACTTCAAAAAACCTTATAGCTCTTTGCCCCTGATAGTTGGAGATTAGTTCCACTGCTCAAATACCGCTATCTCCTCCTGAAGATATTTCAGATCCTGCTCGAGCTTGCGGTGTTCTGAGGGAAGTTCGCAGGTAGCCAACCTATGCTCAAGATCAGCTTTCAACCTTTTGTATTCCTTGCGGAAGACTTCAGCTTCAGCTGATGAGAGTGTAATATCAATCACTGCTCTAGGAGAGAGTACTTTTTGAGTATATGTCGGAGTATAGGGAACAGCACAAGGCTTCCTCTCAAATTTTGGCTTGATAAGTATAGGGGAGATGGCTTCCTCGAATGAGAGTCCACTTCTAACTCTGCTGATGAAGGTCGGTTTCAGACACTTCTCCCCTTGATAGTTATCATAAAATAACTTTTCTGCACTGAGTGGTTCCCTGAGGTTTTCTGGTCTAATTGCTACCTCGAAAGGCCGTTTTTGAGTTACGGCTCTCCTCCTGAAATCAGCGTAATTGCATTTTGCTCATTGATATGAGTTATAGAATGCATAGAGCTCTTTGTAGGTGATTCTTCTACTCATTTTTACTTTTGAACTAAATATTTATCAAGCTTCAGGAAGAATTGAGCATCTTCCTTAACTCTCTTGGCTACGGCTTTCAGCAGGTCAGATTCAGATTTCTCGAATTCTTTGATTGTCATGACCTGCTGGAGTGGGACTTTCTCAGCTCTACTATTCTGCATATGCAGGATGTTGTGAATGATAGCTAAGAGTTCTTGCTTTGTCCTATTTGGCGCATCGCAATTCACGATTGCATCATGAAGCTTGTCGTAGATAAGTCTTTTTAGCATATAAGCCTTTTTATCGAACTCCTTTTTTGCAGATTGCAAATCAGGATTGATCAAGAAGGCCTGCTGGTCGCTACTGAATGTTGGCATCTGAATTGTGGTTAGGAATTAAAGCCCCCCCCTCAGATTTTCTTCTTGACTTGAGCTACAAGGGAGTCTTTTAGCTTTTTTTCTTCTTCCATTCTAGTCTCTTTGGTGATACCAATTGAGGCTTCTAGATTCTCGATCACCGCCATAATTATTCCTTTTCAGTGGTCATCATTAACTTGAGCAGCTCTTGCCATCCTTGGGATGAGCTTAGAGAGTCCAATAATTGCATCGTACATGAATGCTGTTTTGCTTCATCCTGTTAATTCACAGCAGACACCGCCTACTTCTTTTGTAATCTCGATAGTAATTTTTTCTTCCATGGGTATACATCTATAAAAAATAAAATCTCTTCTTTGCTACTTCTCAACATCTCTTTCCTCAGATCAACCTCTGAGGTCAGTAGAACTTAGTTCCTCACCTCCACTTCTGATAACAGATAGAAATCTGATAAGTTCGGTCGTTCCGCTCTTCCTCCAACGGTTCTCCATGTCGGCGGATGTTTAATTGACAGAGTCAAAAGCTCTTTCCACCATCTCAAACCGCCTTCGGATTCCGTAAGCCATTCTCGCACTCAATCAGACTTACGAACTCTAAGCCTCAGAGATCATAGGCTTCTGCTACCATCCTTTGTCTCGGATCGTCAGGAGAGAAGCCTGAATGCATAATTCTCTCTGTTGGTTGCGATACTTCCGCTTGAGCCTGAATCTCAGGGAGAGGATCAGATTTTTTATCTGGTAAAGAGCTACCAATCAGAGGGAGAGCTACCAATCAGAGGGAGAGCGAGAGTGTTAGTAAAGTTATCATTTTTCATTGAGAGGTAAAATTTAGTTAATTTTTAGTTCTTTCTCGTTATCAATAACTGTGATAACTCCCTTATACCTTTCTTTTTCTTTCTTATCTTCTATGGAGTTGTACCACTCCTTGATCTCCTCCTGAGTTCTTTTTTCCTTTTTACTTGCAAGGGTGTCCTCAGATACCCCAGCTTCAATCAGTTTTTTTTCTTCTTCTTGTGAGAGGGAAGCAACATTGATCACCACGGAAGCCGTGATATTCTCGCTTACAATTCCCTTGAGCTTCTCCTGATCCGCTACGGGGTCTAGAGTAAGAGCAAAGTTTTTAAGTCTGAACATTTCGTGAGGAAGCTTGTCCTCATCAATTACGGTCTTTGCTCTCTTTGTTCCAAGATAGATCACTCCGTTTTGGACTGATATTTTATGTTTTGCATCAGATCCAAGAGCTGAGAGAATATACATCAGATAAGCATCTAGCTTTCTGATCTCGGCTTGGTGTGATTCGTTGCTCTGCTGGAGAGCTAGAATCTCCTCGTTATTCGCTGCAATATAGCCTTGCTTTTTTCTTCTTTGTCCTAAGACAAAGTTTATTTTTTCTTCAGCTGCAGCTCTATTCGCAGCCACTTGGTTTAATAGTTCTTGTTTGATATTCGCAACATCCTCCTCAGAGAGTCCGTGGAGTTCTCTGAAGTCGCTATGATCAAGGCGAGAAATGTCTAGTTCTAGACCAGAAAATTGATTTATAATCTCATTAGTTTTCATCGACTAATTTTTTAAAGGATAAATATTCATCCTCAGTTTCTCTGAGGTCTTTGCCTGCTCTGTAGAACTGAAGTGCTCCATAGGGTATTGTAATTATGGTAGCTATGGCATAATATTGAGCTATTCAGAGGTCGCCTTCTAGGAGAGCAAATCTGAATGATAGATAGAATACCATCCCAATCGTAACCATCAACCCACCATGCAGTACATCATTTCAGGCACTTAGGACTTTGAGTCGGTTAACCAGAATCTTTGTAGTCCCTTTGTGATGCTCTTGGACTGAGTCAAACCAGTCCATCATGGGTTTGAGTACTTCGGTATCATATTCAGAATTCTGAATCTTTTTTTGTTCTTTTGTCATAGTATAAAATAGATAATAAAACTGATTTAATCTTGCCATTTTTTATAAGGATCACGAGGTGGGTAGGATTTATAGACCTTTTCTCGCCTCCTTTCTTTCCCGTTCCATTTTCTCCGAGCATAAAGTCTATGGACTTTGGAGAGGCTCGGAGCTTTCGGCTTATTCAACTCTCCACACAAGCGATCTACTTTCGCCTGTATGGCACTAAAAGGAGAAATCGCAAGCTGCTTTCTTTTCTTCTTCAGTTTCAGCTGATGGAGCGAATAGCTCATCTACATTCACTGGCTCAACCAGTGCCTGAGTTTCTGTATTGGGTCTAGGGTTTGGATCAGGCTTGCATTTCCCTACTTCTGAGAGCTTTTTATAGCATCTCTCCGTAAACTGGACATCGCCCTCA
>ERZ773014.269-NODE-269-length-35805-cov-19.712671_pt1 | contig 35805 bp, 24 predicted proteins | sample MGYA00580841_ERZ773014 | MGnify/ENA primary metagenome ERZ773014 (study PRJEB29015, sample SAMEA2737989) | human oral metagenome | biome: human oral; feature: human-associated habitat; material: dental | place: China | collected 2067 ... | reverse complement strand
ATCCGCATCTTGCCCCTAAAAGACAAGCTTTCACTATCCTCCGCATACCAGCTTATATACTTCTTAAAGGCAAATAGCGTAACAACCGCCCCTATTGTGGATAAGGGTACGGCGGCATAGGCTGGAATGTTGCGCAACAACACATACCCAACCACTCCTGGAATAATGGTGAATGCCAAAACGCCTAAGACAAGATAGCAGCCCCACGCAAGGTTGTCGTCTTTTGTTATGATAGTCATGTTTGATAAAACTTAGTTCAATTTGCTTGTTTTTGTTATGAACGCTAAAACATTAATGTTATTTTATTTTCAGCTTTAAATTTGACTTTCATTGCTATTTTAATCCAAATTAGTGAATAAAAAGTGTAGTCGCTATGGCTGTAATCAATTCTTGCGCCCAATGCACGCAGTTCGTTTTGCACGTTATATAGTTGCCGTTTACTGGCGTGTAGCCTTTGGGCGAGTTCGTCTGGTGCACCTGTGTTGCACATTTTGATAAGTCGGTGCAGCCTGTTTAGGCGGTGTATTTCATTTCATAGTTCTATATTCGTTAGTCAATAACGTGGGTTAGTGCATGCCAAAGGCACTGACAACATCACAATGTTGCAAGCAAACAAGCAACCAAGTTTATCGAACAATGAAACAGAACGGCATAGAAAAAGCCGAGATTTATCCGTAAATAGGATAAGGACATGCCGCCCGCCAATTGTCGAAAACAAGAAACAACCCCAAACAGCAACACGTGAACATTAATAACGTAGTTGGTTAGATGGGCTAAAGAGAAAGCCATACACCCAAGCAACACAAGGGTGGGGTAGGTGCGGGCGTTGCATTTAACCTTTTCTAGCGCGTCGTCGCTAACCAGAGCATAAAACATCATGCCAGCAAACACAGACACTGCCCCGCAACTGATTGCTCCTACCACATGGTTTTGTACGTAATTTACCATTACAAAGCCAAGGACGTTATACAGACCGAATGCCACACTCACGGCAACATGTGTCTTTTTCATAGAAAGCCACAGCCTGTGTGTCGTTTCCTCCATCATCGGACCAATGATTATCACCCAAGCCCATGCTTTCAGCGAGAAAGATTTTACTCCGTTTATCGTTAATGATTCGGTAGTGGTTCGAACAAGGTTTGTCATGCTGGATGGTAAAAGAAAATAGCACACAGCAATAAACAGTTCGGCGCATACGGAAAGACCAAGAAACACAACGATGGTTTTTGTGATGATATACGTACGAGAGCGATTGCTTTTGTCGTACGTGCTGAATAATCTTTTTATACCGATTAGATGTTTCATAAACTAAAATGGATGGATGCTTTTACATTTTTATGTTTTTTGTTTTGAAGTTGTCTGTCGGGTGGCAGCGTTGTTCCTTGGCTTTTCAAAAGTACCCAATATCATCTACCCAAACAAATAAATTGTCTACAAAAACATTTTCGTGCAATTATTTTGCACGAAAGGTGTGCAATATCGCCGCGAACAGGTTTTACAACGAAAAAGAGAGTTTAAAAAGCAACTCGCTTGGGCGCAAGCGTGTTTGCAGATATATCTGTTGTGCGTTGGCATTGTAGGTTTGTTCCAAGCTTGTTGTTCCCCATACATTGTTGTATATGAGTGTTGCCTCCCATCGTTTTTGGCGATAAGACACAGACAGGTCGGTGAAAAAGCTGTTGCTTATGCTCTTGTCTTGGCTCTGGAACAACTCGTTTGACAGTTCCACCTGCCATTTCCCAGGTAAGAAATAGAGCCTAAGCCGATGGTGAAGAAAGGTTTGCCGGTTGTTAAATAGGGCGTGGTTTTGGCCTTTTCGCGCGCTCGTGTTATACGAACTCTTGTGTTCAATAGAGAAAACCTCCCACGGATGGTAAGCAATGGCGATACCCGTAGACAGGTCGCGCCTTGTAAAGTCTACCACCTCTTTGGCAATTAGCAATTGGTATTTGGTGTCGGAGGCCGAGGCGTTAAGTTCGATAGACGCTTTACCCCAACCAATAGACTTGCCGATGCCGCCACTGATGCTGGTGCTGGTGTTGTGGCTTGTGTGTTGGGAGGCTCTGCTTTTATAAAATCCGTCTTCGAAAACGCTTTCGTAAAGCGGCAGATTGCTTGTGCGACTGTACGAAAGGCCGAGGTTGCCAAACAAGCCCCATATCACATCGTTGTACTTCCACGTGTTACTTAGCATGTTGGTTGTGGTGGTGTTGAGCTGCGCCTTTCCCTGTATAAGCGAATAATAGTTGGTAAATACAGGAGCCTCGATATATGAAGAGAAGGCGTTGGGCGACAGCGCATGACTGAAAAGCATGTCCGTGCTCCACCTACTTGTTAGCCGATAGTTGGCAAACACAAAGGGGTCGAGATGGAATGTGGGCTTGCTTTCGCCCCCGTATTTTCGATATAGCAGTTCGCCACTTAGCCCTGCGTTAAGCTTTAAGCTAGGGGTGATGTAGCTAAGTGAGGGCATTACGTAAACTTGCGCTTGCGTATATGTGGCGTTAAGGCTGGTGTAGAAGTTGTCTAGCCTCATCTTTTGGCGCTTATAGGCCGCCCCTATGTTGTAGGTTATGTACATTCCAAGCAGCTTATGCCTAAATCCCGTGCTGGCATCCCATTCTATTTTTTGCTGCGATATGCGCTCCGTACTGCCGTTGACAAGCAGCAACGAGGAGGGCAGCTCGTTGTAGAGGAAACGCGACTTGATGGAGAATGTGTTGTTGTTGGCCAGAGTTTTAATCCATTCGAAGTTGTCTGAAAGCACTTTCTTGTCTCTGTTTGCCCTTTGAAGTATGGGGGCATGGTTCAGAACGGCCTCTCCCCTCGAACGGTTAAAGCCGATATAGCCCTTGGCAACGTTGGCGAAATAATGACTGTCTTTGTTTACTTTATATGTTAGTTCGGCAGTCCATTCGTTGTTTTTTTCCTTCAACGCCTCGTCTTCTGTAACGCTAACCCCCGTTGTTCCTGCATCGAGATAAGTCTTGCGCGTGTGTCCTGTCACTTTGGTCTTGTCTATTAGGCCATTAACCTGCAACCGCAGGTCGTTGTCTTTGGCGGTTTTAAACAGCCAGTTAGTAGCGAAAACGTGCGTATCGTTAAAGTTATAACGTTGGTCTGAGATTGAAGGCGTGCTTATTGTTACGCTCTCAATCAGCGGATTATCCGCATTAAGCGATGCTTTTGTGGTGGTGTAGTCTATGGTTTCGTGGCCAATGTCTTTGCCCGTGTTGTTGGTTTTGTACATCGAGATACTCTGTTTGCTTTTCGAAAACAGCATTTCCAGCAGTTGGGCGTCGCGTAACAGCTGTGCCTTGCCTTGTAAAGAAGTGCCCAAACCTGCTTCCACAACACCTTGCCACACGTTCTTGGCATCATCTTTCAGCACGATGTTGAGTGCGGCCTGGTCGGAAAACTTCACCTTCTTCAATGCTTTTACGGGCTGGTGGTCTTCCAGCACTTGCACATTCTTCACTTGGTTGGCCTTGATGTTCTCGCTGGCCAATGCGTACTTGCCGCCAAGCAGGTCGGCACCTTCGATGTAGAACTTGTTGATGGCCTTGCCTTGATACTTAATTTGCCCAGACGGCGAGACCGACAAGCCAGGCATTTTGGCGATAACGTCGGCAATGCTGCGGTCTTGTTTCTGCATAAATGCAGCCACGCTGTAAGTAAGCGTGTCGCCACTTCGCCTTATTTTTTCGGCTTTCACCTTCACTTCTTTCAGCATAAAGGCATCGTTCTCCAACACAACATCCTGTCCCGGCTTAAAGTTGTTCAGCGCAATACACCTTTTTGCATAGCCAATCATGCTAAACACCAAGTGTTCAGCGGTTTCGGATTGTGGCAATTCGATGGCGAATGTGCCGTCTTCGTTGGTGTTGCAAAAGGCGATGGGCCTGTCGTCGCTGGTTCTCAGTGTTACCGACACGCCTTCAAGGGTGATGCCCTTGTTGTTAACCACCCGTCCGCCTATTGTCTGCGTCGCGGCGTTAACACAAAAGGCCGTTAAGAATATAAGTGCAAATACCTTTCGCAAGTGCATCATGAGGCGTTTATTTGACGAACTCTTCTTTCAGACATGCAGTAAAAGACGCGTCGAGTTTCGTTGGTTTACCACTAGCATCGAAGTGTTGCGGCTTTGCACCCGTCAGTCGATAGAAAAACTCATCCAGGTCTTTGCTCAACAACGAAAGCATATTGGCCATTTCTTTCGCACTGCATTTCCTGCATTTCTTCGTTTTGAGAGTGATGGGGTGTTTTATCTCGTTTGTCATTCCTACACCTTCGTAGCAGAATTGATTGAGGCTGTCGGCGGCGAACAAAATTAGTCCTGGCAGTCCGCAAAGTTTCCATGGCCCTTCGCTAATGGGAATGTCGGGCGTATAAAATGCGCGCCATGTTCGTCCGCGATAAGTGGTAGTGGCCTCGAAACATTTATAACCCAGTATGGTGGTGTCTTTGTTCGTGAGTTTCCAGCTGAATTTGGGCATGCTTTCTTCATACAAAAGCGTTTCAACAACCTGTTCGGTCACCGTTACTTTGCCTTTGTCGGGGAAGTTTTTAAGTACGCAGGTGCTTTCCCAAAAAACTGTTAACCCTTCCTTTTTCTTTTCTGCGCGTATCTCATAGGCATTGCACCCACGCTGTTGCATGCTGTCCGTTATCTCCTGTGCACGTTCAAAATCTCGATTGTAAAAACGCGAACTTTGGCCTGCGATATCTAAAATGCAAAGAACTTGCGACTTATTTTTTATTTCTTGATGATGTTGATAGCTCAGCCGATAGGTGATAGACATGCCTTTTTCTGTCTGTGCACAGGCGGTTGTAGCACAGACGATGCTCGTAAGAGCCATGACAAATACCTTAGTTTTCATGCTTGTTGGGTTTTAATGGTTGCCCAATTTTATTTGGGCAACCTGTTGTTTAACATTCGTTATGCGTATGCAATGAGTCGAGTTCTTGAAGTTTTCTTCTCATACTTTGCCTTGGGTGCTAACGATTGCTTTGCCCATGCTATTCAAGTCTAGCTATGTTGTTGTGTCTACATCACATTGTTCATGGCAAAATTTTAGTTTAGATTGTTCACTTACAATTGCAATTTTACGAATTTTATTTTACATAACCAAATGGGTTGGCGTTAAATTTACCTAGAAGGATGTCTCAGACTAAACGACGTGTTAGTGTTATTTTAACCCGCATCGGAGAAAAAGCTGTTGCTAATGTTGTTTTAAGCGTGGGGCCATGTTTGGTTTGGGCTCCTTTTTGTCTACGCTCCAAATTGTTTGTGGTTTGGTTAAATGTAAAACAAACGGCAGGGAATTTAACATTATGAGTGCCATTTTTGCTCGCCAATTGCCTGTCGCTCGCAAATATTCGATTCTCGCGAAGGTTTGTTTCGATGTAAAAAGGGGTGGCATGTGAATGTTGGCAAAATGTATTTTTATTTAAGAGAACTGCCATTTGCACCTCTTTCGGAGCTATTTGCCGCTAAATGCAGTGCGTTTTGGTGCTAAATAGCGTGCGTTTTGATGCAAAATGGAGTGCGTTTTGGTGCAAAACGCAAGGTGTTTTGGTGCTAAATGTAGTGCGTTTTCGTGCTAAACGCAAGGCTAAATGCTGCTAAATGCGAAACGAAAAGCATAAATATCCACGGCAATTGTATAAATAAAACCCTTTTTAGCCATGAAAAACATGGCTGAAGGGGGCTAAATAGTCATCAATAAGTAGGGTTTTAGGGGCAAAAAGTGCGTAATTGGGCTTGAAAAATTACGAGCTGGCGAGCAAACTAGAAAGGCAAAATGGTGTAAAATGCAGGTTCTAGGCTTAAAAATAGACAGAAACCAAGGCATGAAAGGGCTGAAAAAGGAGCTTTTTACCTACTTTTTAACTAATATTTCCGCTAGAACGGAGCGAAAAATAGAATGGTTTTGTAAAATAAAAGATAAGGATTTAAGTTTTTGAGTTGGTGAGTTTTTAAGTTGATGAGTTTTTAAGTTGACGAGTTGGTGAGTTGGTGAGTTGATAAGTTAATGAGTTGGTGAGTTGATGAGTTTGTAAGTTGATAAGTTAATGAATTTGTAAGTTGATGAGGTGGTGAGGTGGTGAGGTTGTAAGTTGATGACTTGGTGAGTTTGTAAGTTGATGAGTTTGTAAGTTGGTGAGTTGGTGAGTTTGTAAGTTGATGAGTTGGTGAGTTGATGACTTTGTAAGTTAATGTCTTCGGGAGTTGTTGGGTTTTAGTGAGTTTATAAGCCAGTGGGTTGACTTGTCTTGCACTCCTCTCGGTTTGTAGAAATATTAAAAGCCAAGACGACTTCAACATAATAATCTAATGTCTTTATCCCCATGAACCGATTTATAGAAGGTTCTGCTTTTCTTTCTTCAATTCGTTATATAAGGCCAAACCTTTCATGGTGAGCAGATATTTCTGGCGAGGATGTCTTGGCGAGTTGGGATAAAGCAAGCGGACGTAACCCTCGCGGACAGCTGGTTTCAAATAAAGATTAAGGAAATTGTCTCTTCCCTTTAATTCTGAAGCATCCATCATGTTCTTCACGGACAACTCCTGATTTCCTATTACAAGGACCAGTCGTTTGATGTTAGCATCATCCGTTTGCAGCTTGTCCTGTACTTGTCCTGCACTTGTCCCGTGCTTATCCTCTTCTTGCTGCGTACTTGTTGCGTATGCAAGGTTCGGCTGCACCTTCCATTCGTCAGTGGCATGGATGTGCAAAAACCGATTGCGAAGGTCCCACTTTTCCCCTAATAGCAGATTTCGGAAGAAACGTTCAAGATATACCGCCGTAGTTCGAGTATTTCTCTCGCGCGTACGCGCGCGCGTATTATATATATGGTGTTTGGGGGTAACGAGTGCTTGGCATGTTCGGTTCTTCATCCATTATGTTTCTTGCCCTATTTTAGCTTAATAGGCTTTAAAGTAGGTGGCGTTAACGCGGAGAAGGGGGAAAGTTGTGGCGTACATAAAGCCAAATTGTTAACCTATGCGATGGGGGAGTGGGGGATATGTAGCGTGCGATAGGTGGTTTGGTAGAATGGTCAACGGCCTGTTAGCTTTCAGTTTATGGCGTATAAGGGTCTTGGTATATGCCGGCGTTAACATCTAGAAGTATTAAAGGCATGTTCTAAAAATTCCTCGCAAGGGTTCAATTGTAGTTCCTTGTTTTGCTCTTTGCTGTCTTTTTGTTTTTATCTGGCATCTTTGGCTTACTCTTTCAGTCGCATAGTTCACTATGCTCCTTCAAGAAGTAAGCAAAACCTGCTCAGCTAAAAGCTAAAAATACAGTAAAGGTTATTTTTAGAATACGCCTAAAAAGCGCAGAAATACCGTATTTTTATTAAACAATGCAAAAATATATGGCGTATTACGAAAAAACGTTGTACCTTTAACCCTAGATTTCCCTAAACTTCTTATTAATGCGATGAGAATAAACAAATTTACCGCCTTAGCTGTGGCTCTGGCGATGACTATGGGAGCTAACGCACAACGTAAAGTAACTGCGCCAGCACCTTGTGGACCACTGCCTAACGCCAACCAGCTGCGTTGGCATCAATTAGAGACTTATGCTTTCTTGCACTACTCGCTCAATACCTACACCGACCAGGAGTGGGGATTTGGCGATGAAGACCCTATGCTGTTTAATCCCTCTAACCTAGATGCACGTCAATGGGCGCGAACATGCAAAGAGGCAGGCATGAAAGGTATCATACTTACAGCTAAACACCATTGCGGCTTTTGCCTATGGCCATCGAAATACACCGAGTTCTCGGTGAAAAACGCGCCGTGGAAAAACGGAAAGGGCGACGTGGTGCGCGAACTGGCCGACGCTTGTAAGGAGTATGGGCTGAAATTTGCCGTGTATCTGTCGCCTTGGGATCGTAACCACGCCGAGTATGCACGCCCCGAATACGTTACTTATTTCCGTAATCAGCTTGAAGAACTGCTCACCCAATATGGCGAAATGTTTGAAGTGTGGTTCGACGGAGCTAATGGCGGCACGGGATATTACGGCGGAGCAAACGAGACACGCAAGATAGACGGCGCCACATATTATGATTGGCCCAAAACGTTTGAGATGATACACAAATGGCAACCCAAACTGGCCATCTGGGGCGACCGTGCTGAACTGCGATGGATTGGTACGGAGAAGGGTTACGCAGGATTGACAAACTGGTGTACGATAGACTACGTTTTCAATACGCCGCAAGACACTTTGATGCACGGACAGGAGAATGGTAAGCACTGGTCGCCAGGCGAGTGCGACACGTCTATACGTCCGGGGTGGTTCTATCACGAAAACGAAGACTCGAAGGTAAAGAGCCTTCGCAAGCTGGTAGACACATATTACGAGTCGGTTGGCCGTAATGCGTCGTTGCTACTGAACTTCCCCATCACGCACGAAGGGCGCATCCATCCCATCGATTCGGCTCATGCCGTGGCTATGGCGCGCGTTATCAAGGCCGAACTGGCTAACAACTTGGTGCGCCAAGCCAGCGTAACGGCATCGCAAGTGCGCGGAGGCAGTGCCAAGTATAATGCACAAAAGGCCGTAGACAACAGCACCGAAACCTATTGGGCCACCAACGATGGCGTTACACGGGCATCGCTAACGTTTAGCTTTAAACGTCCAACAGATATAAATCGCTTTATGGCGCAAGAGTATATCGCACTGGGTCAGCGCGTGAAGAGTTTCTCGCTCGAAGCGTTGGTGAACGGGAAATGGGTGCAACTGCGCGACGAACGCGCGCCCGAAGGCACAACGGGACTGACCACCATTGGCTATAAGCGCATCGTTTGTTTCCCCACGGTAAAGGCAACGCGCCTGCGTTTCACCATCAATAGCGCAAAGGCTTGTCCGCTGATAAGCAACATTGGCGTGTATTGTGCACCCGCATTGCCCGAAGATGCCGTGCAATTGCCTGCCGCGGTGCTTGCAAAGGCTAACGAAAAGCAGGAAGAACCCGAACGCGTTACTCTGGCTTTGGGCGAAGATGGACCGAATGCTGTAGACATAGACTTGCAAGAGGAGGGCGTGTACCATAGCCTTACGTATGTTCCTAAGGAGGATACGAAAGACGGATTGGTGCTTAACTACGAGATATATGCATCAGACGACCTCGTAACGTGGAAGCGTTGGCTGGGCGGAGAGTTCTCTAACATCGAGAATAACCCCGTACCCCAGACCGTGAAGTTGCCTGCAATCAAAACCCGTTACCTCAAACTTGAGGCCACTCGCTTGCTTAAAGGCGACAAGATGGCGTGGCAACAGATTATTGTTAGATAGGAACGGCCTCAGAGCCAATCCCTAACCAGCCTCACCCCCAACCCTAATCGGCCTCACCCCCAACCCCTCTCCAAGGGGAGAGGCGCGTAATATGCAATGCTGCAACAAGGCAATTAAAGCAACAACCAATGCCTCAACAAAGCAAATAAAGGCAACAACTCAATCCAATAAGGCATACCACTCCCCTCTCCCCTTGGAGAGGGGTTGGGGGTGAGGCTGATTTGGGGCTGGTGTTGTGGCCAGTTTGGGCAATGGAGTGAGGCCTTTTAATTAATAAGAACATGCAACAAACAAATTCAAAACCAAACGCTACAAGAACAAACCCCATCGCCTGGGTGCCTTCCGTCTACTTCGCTATGGGACTTCCATTCGTGGTTCTCAACATGGTGGCGGTGCTAATGTTCAAAGGTTTGGGCGTGAGCGACAGCAAAATAACCTTTTGGACCTCGCTCATCATGATGCCTTGGACCTTCAAATTCTTGTGGAGTCCGTTCTTGGAGCTATATCGCACCAAGAAATTCTTCGTCGTAACCACCCAGTTGGTTACGGGTGCGGGGTTCGCCCTCGTGGGGTTGGCACTACAATTGCCCCACTATTTCACCGTGTGTATAGCCTTGATGGCCATTATCGCGTTTAGCGGAGCCACCCACGACATAGCTACCGACGGCGTTTACATGGCCGAATTGAGCAAGGAAGACCAAGCGCGCTTCATCGGTTGGCAAGGTGCTTTCTACAATATAGCCAAGATTGTGGCCTCTGGCGGACTGGTTTGGCTGGCAGGTTGGCTGCTGAAACACTATGGCGGCGTTAAAGGTGCGCCAGAGTCGGTGATGCATTCGGCTGCCGTACAAGCATGGATGGTGGTGATGATTGCTTTGGGCGTACTGATGTTTCTATTGGGATTGTACCACACGCGCATGCTGCCCCAAGGCGGAATACGCACGGAGAAACGTATGACTGCGGCCGAAACCTTCAAAGAACTGGTGCGCGTGCTGAGCGATTTCTTCACTAAACGCCACATCGTTTACTACATCTTTTTCATTATTCTCTATCGTTTTGCCGAGGGATTTGTGATGAAGGTGGTGCCGCTCTTCCTCAAAGCAGGGCGCGAAGTGGGCGGATTAGGGCTTAGCGAAGAAGAAATAGGACTGTATTACGGCACGTTTGGCGCGGCCGCCTTCGTGCTTGGCTCGATATTGGCGGGCTATTACATCTCGCACTTCGGACTTAAACGCACGTTGTTCTCGCTGTGTTGCGTGTTCAACTTACCCTTCGTGGCCTACACGTTGCTGTCGTGGTATCAACCCGAAAACGGCTTACTTATTGGCGGAGCGATAACGCTTGAATACTTCGGCTATGGCTTTGGGTTCGTGGGACTAACCCTTTTCATGATGCAACAGATAGCCCCTGGCAAACACCAAATGGCACATTACGCCTTTGCATCGGGCATTATGAACCTCGGTGTGATGTTGCCTGGCATGGCTAGTGGGTTCTTCAGCGATTGGTTGGGCTACAAACATTTCTTCATTTTCACCCTCGTGGCCACTATTCCGGCATTCCTCATCACCTATTTCGTGCCGTTTACGTACGAGGATAAGAAATAAAAAAGCCTCACCCCCAGCCCCTCTCTAAGGGGAGAGGGGAGTAATATGCAGGGTTAAAACAAAGCACGAGAATAACATTTGCAAAGCGAAACGACAACCATAAACAAAGCAACAACAAGGCATATCACTCCCCGCTCCCCTTGGAGAGGGGCTGGGGGTGAGGCCGTAAAAATAAATTACCCATAAATCCCAAGTCCTCTTGCCGCGCCACAGCCGCAAGTCAAGGCGCGAAGAGAGGCATTATAAAGATATGAAAGAACTAAAAGACATCATGCCCTGGGAGGAACGTCCCGCCGGTTGCGCCGATGTAATGTGGCGTTATTCAAAGAATCCCGTCATCGGACGTTACCACATCCCCACATCAAACAGCATTTTCAACAGTGCCGTAGTACCCTTTGAAGATGGTTTTGCTGGCGTTTTCCGTTGCGACAACAAGGCCGTGCAGATGAATATCTTTGCTGGATTCAGCAAGGATGGCATCAACTGGGACATCAATCACGAACCTATCGTGTTCGAGGCAGGCAATACTCAGATGATAGAATCGGAGTATAAGTACGACCCACGCGTTACTTGGATTGAAGACCGCTACTGGATTACATGGTGCAACGGCTATCATGGTCCTACAATCGGCATCGCCTACACCTTCGACTTCAAGCGTTTCTACCAATGCGAAAACGCCTTCTTGCCTTTCAACCGCAACGGTGTGCTCTTCCCACAGAAGATAAACGGCAAGTTCGCCATGCTTTCGCGCCCCAGCGACAACGGTCATACGCCCTTCGGCGACATTTATCTAAGCTATAGCCCCGATATGAAATACTGGGGCGAACATCGCTGCGTGATGAAGGTAACGCCTTTCCCCGAGAGCGCATGGCAATGCACTAAGATTGGCGCAGGCTCTGTTCCGTTCCTTACTGATGAGGGTTGGCTGATGTTTTACCACGGCGTTATCACCACATGCAACGGTTTCCGCTATTCGATGGGTGCCGTATTGCTCGATAAAGATAATCCCGAACGTGTGCTTTATCGCACTCGTCCTTATCTGCTTGCGCCTGCTGCTCCCTACGAATTGCAGGGCGATGTGCCCAACGTTGTGTTCCCCTGCGCTGCACTTAGCGACGGCGAACGCGTGGCTGTGTACTACGGAGCCGCTGATACAGTGGTGGGAATGGCCTTTGGGTACGTAAAAGAGATTGTCGAATTTGTGAAGAATAACTCAATTGTGTAAGGAGTAAAGGAGTAAGTAGTAAAGTAGTAAGGAGTTGTTTTTGAGGAGTTAAGGAGTTATGGAGTTAAGGAGTTAAGCCGTATGCGTTGTTGCAGAGGGGCGAACTTTCTCATTAACTCACTAACTCATCAGCTTATAAACTTATAAACTGAGAAACTTATCAACTCATAAACTCAATAACTCACCAACTCATCAACTAAAAAACTCATAAACTCAAAGACTCAAAAACTCACCAACTCATCAGCTCATCAACTGAGAAACTCATCAACTCAATAACTAAGAAACTCATAAACTAAAATAGAAATGAAACGTCTTCTATTAGCCGCAGCATTAGGTTTCTCGATGCTAAGCGCCCATGCAGCCGACGCCAACTACAATGTTGTGCCGCTGCCAAAGAGCGTTGTGATGGCCAAAGGCAAGCCCTTTAACCTCACAAGTGCAACAACCATCGTGTACGAAGGTACTAATCCCGAGATGAAACGCAACGCGCGGTTCCTCTCCGAGTACATCCAGCAAGTTTCGGGCATACGTACCAGCTTGCTAGACAAGCGCGATAAGAACGCTGCTGTCATCGTTCTAACCATCGATCCCAAGGTAACAGGTGCCGAAGCCTATCGCCTTACTGTCAACAACAAGCAGGTAACAATCGCCGCAAGCACGCCGGCGGGCGTGTTCTATGGCATACAGACACTGCGCAAGTCGTTGCCCGTGCAAACCAATGGGGCCGACGTAAGCCTGCCTGCCGTGACTGTTGCCGACGAACCACGCTTTGGTTATCGTGGTATGATGCTTGATTGCGCACGCCATTTCTTCCCCCTAAGCTTTGTTAAGAAGTTTATCGACATCTTGGCTTTGCACAACATGAATGTATTTCACTGGCACCTAACCGAAGACCAAGGCTGGCGTTTGGAGATAAAGAGCCATCCCGAACTCACTGCTAAGTCGTCGATGCGTTCGGGAACGGTTATCGGTCACAACGCAATGGTAGACGATAGCATCCCTCACGGCGGTTTCTACACGCAACAAGAGGCGCGCGAGATTGTGGAATATGCACGCCAACGCCACATCACCGTTATCCCCGAGATAGACATGCCGGGCCACATGTTGGCCGCATTGGCTGCTTATCCCGAACTGGGATGTTCGGGCGGACCCTACGAAGTGGGGCATCGCTGGGGCGTATATAAAGATGTGTTGTGCCTTGGAAAGGAGAGCACCTACAAGTTTGTGCAAGATGTTATCGACGAAGTGGTGGACATCTTCCCCGCAAAATACTTCCATATCGGTGGCGACGAAACGCCAACCATCATGTGGGAGAAGTGTCCTAAGTGCCTACAAAAGGCGAAAGAAGAGAACACCGACATCAAACACCTGCAACAGTACTTCACCAATAGGGTTGAAAAGTACCTTAACAGCAAGGGAAAGAGCATCATCGGATGGGACGAAATCCTTGAAGGAAAAATCAACCAAAGCGCCACCATCATGGCTTGGCGCGGCGAAAAGAACGGGTTTGATGGTGCCATAAAGGGTCACGACGTAGTGATGACGCCCAGCTCGCACGTTTATTTCGACCATTATCAGGCCAAAGATACCAAGCACGAGCCTGATGCCATCGGCGGTTTCTCTCCTGTTGAAAAGGTTTATTCTTACGAACCAATACCCGAAAGCCTTCCTGCCGATGCCAAAAAGCGTATCTTTGGTGTGCAGGCTAACCTCTGGACCGAGTACATTCCTTACACCACGCAGGCCGAATACATGATTATGCCACGTATGGCGGCCTTGGCCGAGGTGCAATGGACGCCCGCAGCGAAGAAGAATTTCGATGATTTCAGCAAGCGCGCACACCGTCTTAGCGACCTTTACGACCGCTATGGCTATCAGTATGCACGCCATTTGTGGAAAGACAAAGCCATACCCACCTCTGCTGTGTGGTAAATAACATACCGCTGGCAGCCATTTCGCCGTAAGCCCTAACTATGGGTTGTGGCGAGATGGCTGCCTCTTTTCGTTATCAATACCACCCCTCTTTATATATAAAGGTATATCTCACATCTTCTTAATAGTATCCAACACATGCACAAAACATTCCTCGCCTTGCTGCTTCTGGTGGCTTCGCTCTGTCCCAAACAGGTGCAGGCGCAATCGGTTATCCCGCAACCCAAGGAGATAACCATGGGCAAAGGCTTCTTCACTATTAAGCCCAACACGCCCGTTGAACTGGATTTCGAGGGCGAAGAGGCACGCCAAATGAAGGCCTACATACGCCAAACCTTGGGTTTGAAGGTGTTTAAAGGAAAGGTAATCAGTAAAGTTCCGGCCATAAGACTTAACTTGTTGCGGATAAAAGAGCCGTCTTGCTATGGTAGAACGTTCCCCGAATATTATACCCTAAACGTAACGCCCAAGCGAATAAGCATCATGTCGCATACCACAACAGGTTTGTTTTATGGCTTGCAAACCCTTCGGCAGCTTATGGTAGACGGCAATAAGGTGGCTTGTGCCGAGGTAAATGACCAGCCACGCTTTCCTTATCGTGGCATGATGCTCGACTGTTCGCGCCATTTCTTCACGCCCCAGTTCATCAAAAAGCAGCTCGATGCTATGGCTTACTTTAAGCTTAACCGCTTTCATTGGCACCTAACCGATGGCGGAGGATGGCGTTTGGAGGTGAAGAAATACCCCAAACTGATTGAGGAAACGGCCTACCGAACCCAAAACGACTGGACTAAATGGTGGCGCGAACACGACCGGCGCTACTGCCACGCCAACGATTCGGGGGCTTATGGCGGATATTATACGCAAGACGAAGTGCGCGACATCGTGGCATACGCGGCCAAAAGGCACATCACCGTGATACCCGAAATAGAGATGCCAGGCCATAGCAACGAGGTGTTTGCGGCCTATCCAAACCTCACTTGCGAGGGTAAGGCCTATACCAGCCCCGACTTCTGCCCCGGAAACGATAGTGTGTTTACCTTTCTCGAAGGTGTTCTCACCGAGGTGATGCAGCTCTTCCCCTCCGAATATATCCACATCGGGGGCGACGAGGCTTGGCAAGAGAAGTGGAAAACGTGCCCCAAGTGCCAGCAGCGAATGAAAGACGAGGGGCTGAAAGATACCCACGAGCTGCAAGCCTACTTCATCATGCGCATCGAAAAATTCCTTAATGCCCACGGCCGAAAGCTGCTGGGATGGGACGAAATCATGCAAGGCCGCTTGGCACCGAATGCCGCGGTGATGTCGTGGACGGGCGAAGAGGCTGGCTTGAAGGCTGCAAAGGCTGGTCATCATGTGGTGATGACGCCTGGCGCATATTGCTATCTCGACATGTATCAAGACGTTCCGTTCACCCAACCCAAGGCTATGGGCGGCTATGTCCCGCTTGAAAAGGTTTATTCTTACGAGCCAATAGCCCACAAAGAGTCGGCCGACACGCTGGAAAAATTTATCGACGGTGTGCAAGGAAACCTTTGGACCGAGGAAGTGCCTACGCCCGAACATGCCGAGTACATGCTTTATCCGCGAATGTTGGCCATTGCCGAAGTGGGTTGGACCCGCAACCGTCCGCCTTACGCCAACTTCCGCCACCGCACCATACAGGCACTCGACCGCATGAAGGCTATGGGTTACAACTTCTTCGACTTGCGAAACGAACGCGGACGGCGCGAAGAATCGCTAACGCCCGTAACGCATTTGGCTCTTGGAAAACCCGTAACTTATCTTTCGCGTTACACGGAGAAGTATCGCGGAACGGGCGATGGCACACTTACCGACGGACGTCGGGGCGACTGGGTGTTTAAGGGCGACCGCTGGCAAGGCTTTATTGGCGGCGAATGTATGGATGTCGTGATAGACCTTGGGGCGGAAACAGAACTGCACGAAGTATCGGCCGACTTCCTACAATCGATGGGGGTAGACATCGCTTTCCCCGACAGCGTAGAGCTGTTGGTGTCTGCTGATGGGCAGAACTACACCTCGTTGCAACGCCGCGACGTGGAACGACACGACAAACGCGAGTATTTCATCGAACCCTTTACGTGGAAAGGCACGGCCAAAGCACGCTACGTGCGCTTGCGGGCCAAGCAAGGTGCCGAAGGCGGATGGGTGTTTTGCGATGAAGTGAAAGTGTGGTAGAGGACGTTTTTAAGGGTGAAAAGGCTTTTAAAGGTGAAAAGGTGAAAAGGTGAAAGGGTGAAAGGGTGAAATGGTGAAAAGATGGCTAACGCCCTTTAAAGCTGTCTATCGGTTCCTAGATTTCTAGTTCATTCTAGCTTTCGGACAAGTCGGACGAGTCAGACCTGTCAGACAAGTCGGACAAGTCAGACCTGTCCAATTAGCCTAACGCCACCTAGGCATTTGGCTTAACTCCTTAACTCCCTAACTCCTTAACTCCTTAAACAACTCCTTATAACAAACTCAAACAACAAATTATGCGACTATTTCTCATTGCCGTTTTATCGGCCATTACTATTGCCGCGAAAGCTAGCGATACGCTTTTTGTGCAGCAGCCGCAATACCCCATACTCATCGAACGCCACGACAACATCCTGATGTTGATGCGTATCGATGCCAAAGAAACGGGCACGCTGAACGCCCTAACATTAGACTTGGGCAACACACCGCGCCAGCAGATAAAAGCCTTAAAGCTGTATTACGGCGGCACAGATGCCCGGCAAGACTACGGCAAACGCCGTATGAACCCCGTGGAGTACATCACCAACTTCACCCCTGGCCGAACGATGGAGGCCATTCCTTCGTACTCGGTGAAACAAGACGAGGTGCAACCCACGCAAGCCACTGTTACCCTGCGTAGCAAACAAAAGCTTTTCCCCGGCTACAACTTCTTTTGGGTGAGCATCGAAATGCAACCCACAGCCGCCTTGCACACCACTTTCAACATCGCTTTGCGCGAGGCTCTGGGCGACAACAGCCCCCTAACGGTTGAAAACGTGGGCCAACCTGCACCACTTCGCCGTATGGGCATCGGCGTTAGGCATGCTGGCGACGATGGGGTGGCCGCCTATCGCATACCCGGACTGGTTACAACCAATCGCGGAACATTGCTCGGCGTGTACGATGTACGCCATAACAACAGCGTAGACTTGCAAGAATACGTCGACGTTGGGCTTAGCCGCAGTACAGATGGCGGTCGTTCGTGGGAGCCAATGCGCCTTCCCATGTCCTTTGGCGAAACTGGCGGACTGCCCAAAGCACAAAACGGCGTGGGCGACCCCAGCATACTTGTAGACACAAAGACCAACACCGTGTGGATTGTTGCGGCATGGACGCACGGCATGGGCAACGAACGTGCGTGGTGGAGCTCGCAACCGGGCATGGATTACAACCACACGGCGCAATTGGTTTTGGTGCGAAGCGACGACGATGGCCAAACATGGTCGGAACCGATAAACATCACTTCGCAGGTGAAACAGCCCGAATGGTATTTCCTTTTGCAAGGCCCTGGCCGCGGCATCACCATGACTGATGGCACTCTGGTGTTCCCCATACAGTTTATTAAGGCCAATCGCGAGCCGTCGGCAGGTATTATGTACAGTAAAGACCGCGGTAAAACGTGGCACATCAACAAGCCCGCACGCGACAACACCACCGAGGCGCAAGTGGCCGAAGTGGAGAAAGGTGTGCTGATGCTGAACATGCGCGACAACCGCGGAGGAAGTCGTGCTGTGTGTACAACGCGCGACCTAGGTGCCACTTGGACCGAGCATCCCTCTTCGCGTAGCGCCCTTATCGAGCCCGTTTGCATGGGTAGCCTTATCAGCGTTAAGGCTAAGGATAATGCTTTGAAACGCGACATCTTGCTTTTCTCCAATCCCAACTCTACCAAGCACCGCAACAACATCACCATTAAGATGAGTCTTGATGGCGGAAAAACATGGTTACCCGAACATCAGGTGTTGCTCGACGAGGGTTTTGGTTGGGGTTACTCATGCCTAACGATGATAGACAAGGAAACCATTGGCATTCTCTACGAAAGTAGCGTGGCCCAAATGACCTTCCAACGCATTCCGTTGAAAGACTTGATGAAGTAACACGCGTGTGCTTTTGCAAGACACAACACGTACAAACAAAAGTGGGGCAATGCTCCACTTTTTGTTTATGAAGTCGTCTTGACTTTTAATATTTCTATAAATTGAGCGGAGTTTGTTATATTTGTCATAGCAACACAAGATAAACACTCCGCTCATATACGAAGTGCAGTACAAATCAACTCACTGGCTTATAAACTCACGACAACCCAACAATTCCTAAGTACATCAACTCACCAGCTCACCAACTCACCAACTCAAAACCTTAAATTCCTACCTTTTATTTTACAATGCGGCTCTAATTTTCGCTCCGTTCTAGCGAGATTATTGGTTAAAAAGTAGGTAAAAAGCCACTTTTTCCGCCCTTTCACGCCTTGGGTTTTGTCTATTTTTTAGCCTAGAACCTGCATTTAGCACCATTTTGCCTTTCTAGTTTGGTTGTCAACTCGTATTTTTTCAACTCCAATTACGCCCTTTTAGCCCCTAAAATCCTACTTTTTAATAGCTGTTTTGCCCCATTTAGCCATGTCTCTCGTGTCCAGAAGGGGCTTTATTTATACAATTGCTGTGGATGTTTATGCTTTTCGGCTCGCATTTAGCAGCATTTTGCCTTGCATTTAGCACCAAAACACCTTGCATTTAGCACCAAAATGCACTCCATTTAGCACCAAAACGCACTGCATTTAGCGGCAAAACGCACTGCATTTAGCAGCAAATAGCCCCAAAATTGGTGCAAATAGCGGCTTTCTTAAATAAAAATTCATTTTGCTGCATTCATAAACTAACCCCCTTTTGCATCAAAACAAACCTTCGCGAGAATCGATTTTTTGCGGCAAGGTGAGCGATTGGTTTGCAGAAAGGGCACTCAGAGTGTTAAATTTCTTGCTGAAAACTGGACAAAGATGGCTATGCCGTATATATAAATTCTTGTTGGGCAGTCTGGTTTGGCTAGTTTGTCTAGTTACGCTAGTTCATCTAGCCTTCTAGAAAATCTAATTCTCCCAGTTAATCTAGCAGTTCTTCTTATAACTCCATACTGCCCATGTGCTCATGATGGTGGCCATTGCGGCGAGGATGGCGAGTTGGGTTGTCAGTCCGCTTAGTGCCGTACCACGAATAAACACCGAACGGGCGGCATCAATATAGTGGCGCACTGGCACAATCCATGTAAGCGTTTGTGCCCAATTGGGCATGCTGCGCACAGGCGTGAACAAACCACTGAGCAACATCATACAAGTCATGATGAACCACATTACGAGCATGGCTTGCTGCATGGTGTCGCTGTAATTGCTGACGATAAGTCCGATGCTGCTGAATATTACGGCTAGCAGCACCACAAAAAGGTAGAGCAAGGCCACATTGCCCACGGGCGTGATGCCATAAATGCCCCAGGCGAGCAGCAAACAAAGGGTATAGATTGCCAAACCAAAGACCCAATAGGGTATGAGCTTGGCCAAAATAAACTGCGTTTTGCCCACGGGCGTTACGTTTATCTGCTCGATGGTGCCTGCCTCTTTCTCACCTACGATGTTAAGTGCAGGCAAAAAGCCGCAAACCATAATCATCACCATTGCCATAAGTGCCGGTATCATGTTCACCTTGTGGCTCTTGTGGCGGTTGTATAGGGTGCTTGCGGTTATGGTTTGCTGATGGGGCGAGGGTAGGGGGCGGTTGTTTAGGCTTGTGCTTGTAACGATGTTGGCTAGGTATACGCTGCCCAAGCCGCCCTTGGTGCCGTTTGTGGCGTTGGCGGCAACGAACACTTGCGGACTTTTGCCCAGCGTTAGTTCTCGTTCAAAGTGCTGCGGAATAACCAATACCACGTCTGTCTGTCCCCTTTCCACGCTTGCCAAGGCCTCTTTATACGATGAGGCCATGCCGTTGAAGTGGAAATAGGTGGAGTGCTCTACTTTGCCGACGAGTTGCCGCGATAGCGTTGAGCGGTCGTTATCTACGATGCTCACCGTTATGTTGCGCACTTCCATCGTGGTAATCCATGGTGCAATGACCATGATAAAGATGGGATAGACCACCACAAGTCGGATAACAAAGGCGTTGCGACGTATCTGTATCCATTCTTTTTGTAGGAGAGATTTAAACATAGTTAAGGAGTTAATGGAGTTAAAGGAGTTAGGGAGTTAAAGGGTTGAAGGAGTTAAAGGGTTGAAGGAGTTAAAGGAGTTAAGGAGTTAAGGAGTTAAGCCAATAGCATGGCTGCTATATTCTTTAACTTGTAAGCGGAACCCAACTGTTCTGCACCCTTTATCTCTTTAAATACGTTAACAAGCAACAAGAGTGTTAGCCACTCTGTAACAGGACATACGGCTTAACTCCTTAACTTCTTAACTCCTTAACTCCTCCACTATTCAAGCCTAATATTAAACTTCTTCAATGCAATACCGAGTATCAACGCTGCCATTGCAGCGAGTATCATCACTTCTTTTGCCACCATATCCAGCCCCACGCCCATAATCATTAGCTTGCGAATGGCGGCGATAAACCATCGTGCAGGCACGATGATGGTTAGCCATTGCAGCACCTGTGGCATGCTTTCGATGGGATATATCATGCCCGATAGCAGGATGCTGGGCATCAACATCACCATACCCGATATGAGCAGGGCTTGCAATTGGGTGCTGGCCAACACGCTGATGAGCAGACCTATGCACAAGGCTAGGAAGATGTAGAGCAGACAGAGGGCGAAAATGGCCGACAGGTTGCCTGAGAGCGGAACGCCCAAAACGAAATGTGAGATGCCTAAGATGATGCACAAGATGGCGATAGACAACAGAAAATAGGGCACGGCCTTGGCAATGAGCATGAGCAAAGGGCGCGCTGGCGACACGAGAAGCACCTCCATCGTGCCGCGTTCTTTCTCGCGAACGATGCTTACCGAAGTCATCATGGCGCAGATGAGCAAGAGCAACATGCCTATGATGCCCGGAACAAAGTTGTAGGCACTTTTCATTTGTGGGTTGTATAGCAGTCGGGTGGTCACCATTGGCGTGCTGCCGATGCTTACTTTGCTCCCTTGTTGCAGGGCTTGGACAATGATTTGCGAGGCGTATGCGGCTTGCAAACTCGACATATTGGGGTCGGTTCCATCGGTAATAAGCTGTATGCGCGCGCCGCCATCGTAGCGATGATCGGCAAAACGGGGCGAAAACGCCACGGCGAGGTCGGCTTTTTGGTCGCGAATAAGCTGTTTAGCCTTCTCGACAGTGGGTGCGTTGTAAGTGTGAACGAAGTATTCGGAGGCGTCGAGCCGCTCTACAATCTGCTGCGCAGCATTGTCCCACGGCGTGGTTACAACCACTAGGCGCACGTTTCGCACGTCGGTAGAGATGGCAAAGCCAAAGAGCAACATCATTACTAGCGGCATGCCGAAGAGTATGAGCATGGTGCGGCGGTCGCGTAGGATGTGCCGCACCTCCTTGTTGACGAATGAAAAGAAGGTTTTCATCATTCACTCCTTTCTGCATTACGGGCAAGGAGGGTGAACACCTCGCCCAAATTGTCTTTCGCGTATTGGCGTTTCAGCTGTTCGGGCGTATCCAATGCGCGTATCTTTCCATCCACCATGATAGACAAGCGGTCGCAATATTCGGCCTCGTCCATATAGTGTGTGGTTACGAATACGGTTATTCCGCCCTGCGCTGCCTCGTAAATCAGTTCCCAAAACTGGCGTCGGGTGTTGCCGTCTACGCCGCCCGTGGGTTCGTCTAAGAACACTACTTCGGGCCGATGCAATATGCTTACCGAGAAGGCTAGCTTTTGTTTAAAGCCCAAGGGGAGGGTCTTTACTAGTCGGTTGGCCTCGTTTTGCAACGTCAGTCGGTTGAGCAGCTGTTCGGTTTTGCGTTTGATGTCGGCCGAACTCATGCCGTAGATGCCGCCAAAGAGGCGGATGTTCTCTGTAACGGTGAGGTCTTCGTAGAGCGAGAAACGCTGACTCATGTAGCCGATGCGCCGTTTTATGGCCTCGTGTTGTGTGCTAACGTCTAGCCCGGCCACAGTAGCCTTGCCGCCCGAAGGCTGACTAAGGCCTGAGAGAATGCGCATGGCAGTGGTTTTACCCGCACCGTTGGCACCGAGAAAGCCGAATATTTCGCCCCTGCGAACATCGAACGAAATGTCGTCTACGGCATTAAACGTGCCGAAGGTCTTTACCAAGTGGCTCACGTGGATAATGGTTTCGGCTTGGCTCAGGTTGCGTGTGGCGTTGTCGGTGGGGGACGTTGTCGTTGCCTCGCACACCTTATTAATATATAAGGGGCGTGTGGGTGGCGTGTGGAGAGCTTGTGGCAGGGGTGGCGTGGTAATCTCGTCGCACCGCTTTATCTCCTCTTGGTAGGGCGTAGAAACAAGGATGGTGATGCCTTGTTGTTTCAATCGGGCAAGCATATCCCAAAACTCGGTGCGCGAAACAGGGTCGACACCTGTGGTTGGTTCATCTAATAGCAGCACGCTGGGTTGGTGAATAAGTGCGCAACTAAGGGCCAGTTTCTGCTTCATGCCGCCTGATAGCGCACCGGCGCGCCGCCGTTTAAAGGGTTCTATCTGGCCGTATATGTCCTTAACGTTATGATAACCGGCCTCAATGGTTGTGCCGAAGAGGGTGGCGAAGAAGCGTAAGTTCTCTTCAACGGTGAGATCTTGATACAAACTGAACCGCCCTGGCATGTAGCCCACGCGCTGCCGAATGTGTTTTAGTCCGCTCACCACATCGAAACCATCTACCGATGCCGTGCCGCTGTCGGGCAAAACCAAGGTGGCAAGGATGCGAAACATCGAGGTTTTGCCTGTTCCGTCGGGGCCGATAAGTCCGTGTAACGACCCTTTGACCACGCTAAACGAGAAGTCTTTTAAGGCTTGTACCTCGCCGTAGCTTTTGCAGATGTTGTTTACTTCGATAGCGTTCATAACTTCACTTCTCCATACATGCCTATCTTGATGTAGCCATTGTTCTTTACGCTGACCTTTACGGCGTACACTTGGTCGGCCCTTTCGTCGTCGGTAAGAATGCTTTTGGGCGTAAATTCGGCCTTTGGCGAAATCCATGCAATGGTTCCTTCGTAGGCATGTCGGGTGTCGTCGCCATAGTCGGCAAACACCTTTACGCGCTGTCCCACGTGCACTTTGGCCAGTTGGATTGAAGTGATGTAGGCGCGGAGGGTCATGTTGCGGATGTCGGCCACCTTGAAAAGCGGTCGGCCGACGCTGGTAAACTCGCCTTGTTCGGCGTATTTCTCCAATACCGTACCCGTTATTGGCGACTTGATGTGGCACTTTTCCAATTGATCCATCACCTCATAGCGTTGAATGTCGGCACCGCTCATCTGGCTGTTAAGGCTGCGCGTGCTGTTTTGCAGCAGCGACAGTTGCCCCTGCAATTGTTTTTGCAGCACGGCCACGGCGTTTTCGGCGTCGTCTAGTTGCTTGCTGGTGGCTGCACCTTCTTTCAGCAATGCTTGTGTGCGACGTTGCTCAACAAGGGCCTTGCTGATTTGTTGTTTGGTGACGGCAATCTGCGCTTGGATGTCGGGACGTTGGTTGGCGAAGACTTCGCGTGTGGCTCCCACCTGCCTAGCCTTTAATTGTAGCTGCACGGTATCGATGAGTCCCACCTGCTGTCCTGCCGTAAGTGTTGAGCCTTCGCTGATGTCGAAGGCCATCAGTCGCCCTGTTCCTTCGGCCGAAACCGTAACTTCGGTTGCCTCGAAGATGCCTGTGGCATCGTATTCTTTCTCGTTTCCGCCGCAAGCAGCGATTAATAGCGCAAGTGCGGCGAGGGTTATTGATGGATGTTTCATATTAATTTTGTTGTTTTCAGGCCTCATTGCCGTTCCTAACTGGCCTCACAGCAACCCCTAACCGGCCTCACCCCCGCCCCTCTCCAAGGGGAGAGGGGAGTGAAATGCCTTGTTGGGGCGTGGGTGTTATGTTTGTTAGTCCTTGTAATTGCCTTACATACTGTTTTATTTTCCCTTGTTGTAGCCTTACATATTACTCCCCTCTCCCCTTGGAGAGGGGTTGGGGGTGAGGCCGGTTAAGGCGTGGCTTGTTTTGGGATTGTGGGTTCTCCCCTCACATACTTCAAGTTATATATCCCTTGTAACATCTCCACTTCGTGTGTAGAGCGATTTATTTTCGCGTTGTTTTCTCGTGTTATCTCTTGCAGCAGTCGGTCGGTGTCGATGATGCCGTGCGCCAGTTTGGCCTCGGCAGCTCGCCTAACGCTCTGCCTAAGCGCAACAATTTCGTCGTCGGCAGCCATCGTTTGACGCTTGCTTGCAATGGTTTCTTGCTGTTGCACCGTTTCCAACCGATTGTTGAAGAAAAACAATTCGCGGGCGTTCTCTATCTCGGCCTGTGCCACCGACAAACGTTGCACGTTGTTGCGATGCGTGTATAGGTTGCCAATGTTCCACGCAAGGCGCACGCCAGCCAAAGCATTGAATGAAGGCGAGCGGCTGTTCATGTCTTTAAACATGTCGAAACCGGGGTAGCCATAGTAGGCTTGGCCGAACACACTCAGCGTGGGGAGCAGCGAAGTGCGCAGTGCACGCTGTTGCGAAGTGATTAAACGCAGGCGTAGGTCTATGGCTTTCAGCTCTGGCCGAACGTCTTCCGCGGTCTGTTCGGTGGTTGCGGGCATCGGTTTTACAATGCTGTCTATGTGCTCAACGTTGCAAAACAAGGCCAACATACGGCAGAGCGCGGCGCGCGTGTGCTGCAATTCGTTGGCCATTTGCATGGCCGTTAGGCGTTCGGCTTTCACTTGGTCCACGTCGCTTTGCATGGCTACGCCCTGCTTTTGCAGTGCAGCGAGCTTGTTTTCGTTGCTTTGTAGCAGCGTTTGCAGGTCGCGATTAAGTCGCAAACGTTCGTCAACAAGCAAGATGCCGAAGTAAAGGTCGTTCACCCTTTGACGCACTTGGTAGAGCGAAACGTCGGTTTGTGCCTCGTCTACCTGCTGTTGTAGCTGTGCCACTTCTTTTTGTGCGCTAATCCTTCCGCCGTCCCACAGCATCTGATTGACGTCCACTCCCACGCGATATTGTTCCTTTGCCAGTCCGCGCGTGCTTTGTCCCAGTGCCGCCATCATGTTAGATAGCTGTTCGGGCTGTTGCGCCACGCGGTTTTGCACCGTGCCTTGCGCCGCCACTTGCACCTGCGGTAGCCATCCTTTCTTGATGTTGGCTACGGTGTAGGTCGTGGATTGGGCGTAGAGTGCGCGCCGCTTGATGAGCGGATAGTTCTGTTGTGCCTGCTGTTGGCAGACCTCTAACGTTGTTTGCGCAGGGCAAGCGGTGGCACACAACAATGCGATGAGTATTAATAATGTATGCTTCATCTTTCCTTTCGTTTACTTCTCTTGGTGCAAAATTACGCCGTTTTGGTTACATCATTGTTATCCTTTACGGCCAATAAATGTTCTTTTGGTAGCTTTTTGCGCTTAATCAGGGTTTTTATGGGCGGTTTTTATTATCTTTGTGGAAATAAGAAAGGACGTGTTATGAACGATCAGACAATCGAAACTCTTACTATGGAGGAGATAAGAAGTAGGCTCAGTGTGCACATTGCCGAACCCGACATGCCCATAACTGAAGACGGTTTCACCATGCTTTATAATGGTCGCAACCTCTTTGGCTTGGCCGTTGTGGCCCATTGTCCTTATCGCCTGCCTGGTATTCGTATCGGGTTATTGAAGAAAGGCGAGATAAAGGCAACGCTTAATCTTCTTGAACGGAGTGCGCAAAGTGGCACATTAGGGTATTTTTGCGATGGTACCATCTTTCAATTCGACCAAATTCCGCTCGAAAGTGAGGTGGAAGGGGTGGTGATTGACCCGTGGCTGATGGACGAATTGTTTCCGCAGGGCGTGCCAACGATGTTTAACGGGCAGGCGAAAGACGCGCTTATGCCTGCCAACGATAGGGACATCGCCAAGGTGGAAAGCCTTTATGAGAGCCTGATGCTCGTGCTTAGGGACAGACCTTACAACCGACAAGCGGCCTTAGCCATCATTACCGCGCTGTGTTATGTGTATAACGAGTGTTACGTTAGGGCCACAGAGCATCCCGCAGAGAGTCCTTCGCGGCAGCGTGTTGTGTTTGATAGGTTCATCGCCTTGGTGAACGAGCATGCCAAAAGCGAACATAACTTGGCCTTTTATGCCGATAAGCTGTGTTTGTCGCAACGCTATCTTAGTAGGGTGGTGTGGCAAACCAGCGGCGTGTATGCCAAAGAATGGATAAACCGTGCCGTGATTACCGAGGCTAAGGTGATGCTACGGCATGGTGAACTAACGGTGGCGGCCATATCAGAAGCCTTGAATTTTCCCAATCCCAGTTTCTTTAACAAGTACTTTAAACGGCAAACGGGACAAACACCCTTGGCGTTTAGGAATGGGTGAAAAGGCTTATAAAGGTGAAAAGGTGAAAGGGTGAAAAGGTGAAAAGATGGCTAACGCCCACAAACTTCGTTAACTCGTCAACTGGCGAAAAGGTGAAAAGATGGAAGATGAAAGGGCAAGCCTACTCAAAAGAGTTGTAAAAAACATGGGTATGAGTTGCAAATGCTGATAGTTATGGCTATCTTTGCGTAAAAGGAAACAGCTATGGGTTTAGATTACGGCTTTTATGCCACACATCCTGGCGAAGTGCTTAAAGACGAATTGGAGGCAAGGGGCATATCCCAGCGTAAGTTCGCCGAAAGTATCGGCATGGCTTATTCGGTTCTAAACGAACTATTGAATGGGCGTAGGCCGTTGAGTACCACTTCTGCCCTTATGTTTGAAGCGGCTTTGGATATTCCTGCCGAGCCCTTAATGGAATTACAGATGAAGTACAACATGCAGGTTGCACGAAAGGATACTACGTTGGCAACCCGTTTGAAGAAGATAACAAAAGCGGTGGCTAGGCCTTAACGTTGTTGGTACAATGCTGTTTGTAGTGCTACTACAAGGTGCTTGTAGGCGCACTACAAACACCTTGTAGCGCCTGTACAAGTCGTTTGTAGTGCCGCTACAAGGTGGCTTGTACTGTCTCCTTGTGGTGCTGTTGTTCGGTGCTTAAAGACAGTTGCCAACGCTTGTTTCACTTCATCTATTTCAGTTAGCCTTTACTCTGCAAGAAGTTAACTTATCCCAACGGAGCGTATTTATTTGTTTTTCATCTGTTTTTCCAGAGATATTTATTAACTTTGCAAGAGTTTAATACGGACATTTTTTTATTTAATTAAATAAGAACAAATTATGGTAATTGAAAAAGTTCATGCGAGAGAAATCCTCGATTCAAGAGGTAACCCTACCGTAGAGGTGGAAGTAACATTATGCAATGGCGTAGTTGGCCGCGCAAGTGTACCTTCTGGCGCATCAACAGGCGAAAACGAAGCCCTCGAATTGCGCGACGGCGACAAGGGTCGCTACTTGGGTAAGGGTGTTCTCAAAGCCGTAGAGAACGTAAACAACGTTATCGCTCCTGCCCTTAAAGGCATGTCGGTTTGCCAACAACGCAAAATCGACTACAAGATGCTCGAACTAGACGGCACGCCCACAAAGAGCAAACTGGGTGCCAACGCCATTCTCGGCGTATCGTTGGCCGTTGCACACACTGCTGCTAAGGCATTTGGTATGCCCCTTTACCGCTACATCGGCGGCACAAACACATACGTTTTGCCCGTTCCGATGATGAACATCATCAACGGTGGCGCACACTCTGACGCCCCCATCGCTTTCCAAGAGTTCATGATTCGCCCCGTAGGTGCATCTTGCGAACGTGAGGCTATCCGCATGGGTGCCGAGGTGTTCCACGCTTTGGCTAAGAACTTGAAGGCTCGCGGGTTGTCTACCGCTGTTGGCGACGAGGGTGGTTTCGCTCCTAAGTTCGACGGTATCGAAGACGCTTTGGACACAATCATGAAGTCTATTAAGGATGCCGGCTACGAACCTGGCAAGGACGTGAAGATTGCTATGGACTGTGCCGCATCTGAATTTGCCGTACAAGAGAATGGCGAATGGTACTACGACTATCGTCAACTCAAAAACGGCATGCCAAAAGATCCTAACGGAAAGAAACTCACCGCCGCCGAACAGATTAAGTATCTGGAAGAACTCATCACCAAATATCCCATCGACTCTATCGAAGACGGATTGGATGAGAACGACTGGGACAACTGGGTTAAGCTCACAGAGGCTATCGGCGACCGCTGCCAGTTGGTTGGCGACGACCTCTTTGTTACCAACGTGAAGTTCTTGGAGAAAGGTATCAAGATGGGTGCCGCCAACTCTATCCTCATCAAAGTGAACCAAATTGGCTCGCTCACCGAAACGCTTGAGGCTATCGAAATGGCTCATCGCGCTGGTTACACCACCGTTACGTCGCACCGTTCGGGCGAAACGGAGGACACAACCATTGCCGACATCGCTGTTGCTACCAACTCTGGACAAATTAAGACTGGCTCGTTGAGCCGCACCGACCGTATGGCTAAGTACAACCAACTTATCCGTATCGAGGAAGAATTGTGCTGCTCTGCACGCTATGGCTACGAAAGACTGAAGAAGCAATAAGCATGCGCAATGGTAATGCTTGCCAAATGGCCGACGGCAAGTGCCGAATGGCATCGCGCTTTGGACATTTGGGAGCGTAACTGATAAAAGGGGGCGGCCTGTTTTGGGGCGCCCCTGTTTTATAGACTCACCCCTACGGACCTCACCCTCCAAGTCCTACTGGCCTGCCCCGGCCCCAACTGGCCTCACCCCCAGCCCCTCTCCAAGGGGAGAGGGGAGTAGTATGTAAGGCTACAACAAGGCTAATTAATTTAATATGTAATGTTATAACAAAGCTAAATAATACAATATGTAAAGCCCCAACAAGGGGAAATAATAAAAGATGTAAGGCAATTACAAAGACAAACAAACATAACAGCCACGTCCCAACAAGGCATTTCACTCCCCTCTCCCCTTGGAGAGGGGTTGGGGGTGAGGCCGGTTGAGGAGTGGCGTGAGCCTGTTTGTTTACTCATTAAAGATTTTATGTACTCAAAATTCTATTTTCTCAGGACCTTAACCCTTGCTCTTTTCGCCCTTTTTGTCTTCTCGGGCATGGCGCAAAAGAATGTTTATGACTTTAAGGTAAAGGATGAAAACGGCCGAATGGTGTCGTTATCAAAGTATCGTGGTAAGGTGTTGCTTATTGTTAACACGGCCACGCAGTGCGGACTTACGCCTCAATTCAAACCCTTGCAAGAACTTTACGATAAGTATCGCGATAAAGGATTGGTGGTTTTAGGCTTTCCTTGCAACCAGTTTAAAGGGCAAGCGCCTGGTACGAACAAAGAGATACGCCAGTTTTGCGAGGCCAATTACGGCGTAACTTTCCCGCAATTTGCCAAGGTTGACGTGAATGGCAAGCAGGCCATTCCGCTTTATCGTTATCTCAAACGCCAGCAACCATTCTTTGGTTACTTGATGAGTGACTCCACACAGCGTGCCGAGTTTGAGCGTTTGCCAAAGGATGTGCCCATAAATGTGGAGTACGACATTCAATGGAACTTCACCAAGTTTATCGTCGATCGCAATGGAAAGGTGGTGAAACGCGTAGAACCCAAAGACACGATGGAGTATTTGGAAGAAGAAGTGGCGAAGGTTTTGGAAGAAAAATAAGGGGCGTTGGATTATCAGAGGGCTTAGATTAGTCGGACAAGTCAGACAGGTCAGACAAGTCAGACTGGTCCGACTTGTCTGACTAATCAGGCTAATGCCAATAGGCGTTTTCTGTTATCCAATCATGCGTTTCAGGTCTTCTTCAACGGTGGTAATACCGCCAAGTCCGAACTGTTCTACCAGCACTTTCAGCACGCCAGGCGAAATAAAGGCGGGCAGCGTGGGGCCGATGTGGATGTTCTTGATGCCCAACGACAGCAGGGCGAGCAGCACGATAACCGCCTTTTGCTCGTACCAAGCGATGTTAAAGGCTAGCGGCAGGTCGTTGATGTCGGCCGCGCCGAATATCTCTTTCAACTTCAAGGCCACCACAGCCCATGTGTACGAGTCGTTGCATTGGCCTGCATCGAGCACGCGGGGAATGCCGTTGATGTCGCCGAGGTTAAGCTTGTTGTACTTAAACTTGGCACAGCCCGAGGTGAGGATAACCACATCGTGGGGCAACTGCTTGGCAAACTCCGTGTAATAGTCGCGACTGCGCATGCGGCCGTCGCATCCGCCCATCGCAACAAACTTGCGAATGGCACCGCTTTTCACTGCATCTACAATCTTATCGGCCAGTGCAAACACCTGATTATGGGCAAAACCGCCAATAATCTCACCCGTTTCAATCTCTGTTGGGGCCTCGCAGGTCTTGGCAATGGCAATTACTTCCGAAAAGTCTTTATGTCCGTTGGCATCTTCCTCGATGTGTTTCCAACCGGGGAAACCCGTAGAGTTCATCGTAAACACGCGGTCTTTGTAGTTGGCTTTTGGCGAAGGCGGCACGATACAGTTGGTGGTAAACACGATAGGACCGTTGAATGTGCTGAATTCTTCTTTCTGTTTCCACCACGCGTTGCCGTAGTTTCCAACCAGATGCTTGTACTTTTTCAGTTTAGGATAATAGTGCGCGGGCAGCATTTCGCCGTGGGTGTACACGTCAACGCCCGTTCCTTCGGTTTGTTTCAGCAGGTCTTCGATGTCGTGCAGGTCGTGTCCTGAAATCAAAATGCCAGGGTTTTTGCCCACGCCGATGTTCACTTTGGTTATAACGGGGTGGCCATACGATGTGGAGTTGGCTTTATCTAGCAGGGCCATTGCGTTTACACCCCACTTGCCTGTGTCGAGAACGCAGTTCAGAAGCTGGTCCATGGGGGCGTCGGGGTTGGCGATAATGGCCAGTGCATCGCCCATAAAGTCGGTAATGGTGGTGTCGGTATAACCCAATCGCGAAGCATGTTCGTAGTAGGCGGCCATACCTTTGAGGCCCAACACGGTGAGTTCTTTCAGCGAACGCAAGTCTTCGTTCTCGTTGCGCAGCACACTTTCCTTGCGACTTTGTGCCTCGTAGTCGGACTTTTCGCCGCCCCACAGTATCTCGTGATAGGCAGGCAGCTCCACATTATGCTCTTTGGCGATGGCCAACAGCTGCTTTTTCATGGCGATACCTTTGTCTACTCGTTTGAGGATGCTGGCATCGTCGAAGTTGGCATTGGTGATACAAGCGAACAATGCATCGACAAAATAGGTGTCTACACCTGCAACGCTCTGCACGCCAGCCTTGCGAATGGCTCGGTCGATGGTGGCAACACCGCGTACCACGCCTAGTAGTAGGTCTTGATAATTAGAGGTTGAGGCCTCTTTTCCGCATACGCCCTTAACGGTACAACCCGTTCCTTTGGCTGTTTCCTGGCATTGGAAACAAAACATTTTATTCTCCATAATGCTGTTTTGTACGTTTTATGTTTATTGTTTTGCGTGCAAAGGTACATGGAGAAATACCTAGTAAAGGGTAACAAATGTGTCCGAAGGTTGGTTAATGGAAGTTAAATATACCTATAAGTAGGTAGTAAAGGTGGTAAGTAGTAAAGGTAGTAAGTAGTAAAGGTAGTAAGTAGTAAAGGTAGTAAGTAGTAAAGGTAGTTAGGGAGTTAAGGAGTTAAGCCAAATGCTTAGGTGGTGTTAGGCTAATAGGGCAAGTCAGACAGGTCAGACAAGTCAGACTTGTCCGAGAGCTAGACTGGACTAGAAATCTAAAAACCGCAAGACACCTTTAAAGGGCGTTAGCCATCTTTTCACCTTTTCACTTTTTCACTCTTTCACCTTTATAAGCCTTTTCACCTTTTCACCTTTTCACCTTTTCACCTTTTCACCTTTAAAGGGCGTTAGCCATCTTTTCACCCTTTCACCCTTTCACCTTTTCACCTTTATAAGCCTTTTCGCCTTTTCACCTTTAACTATTTAAGTAGTTCCATCGGACTAACCCCGAATTGGTCTTTAAAGCATTTGGTGAAATACGATGGCGAAGTGAAACCCACTTGGTAAGCCACCTCGGATACCGATGTTGCGCCACCCTCAATCAGCTTACGGGCGCGATTTACGCGCGTGGCACGAATGAGTTCCACCGGACTAAGCCCCGTTAATGCCTTTACTTTGCGATAAAGCTGCACCCTACTGAGGTCTACCGCGGCGCCTAATTGCTCCACCCCAAAGTCGTTATTGCTGATGTTGCGGTGTATTTCGCTGCGTATTTTGCTCACAAACTCCTTGTCGGGTGTGCTTATCTCCTCCTTCGCCAGTTCGTCTGCGCCCGCAAAAACCTGTTTTAGTTGCTTACGGCTTTGTAGCAAGTTGTGGATGCGCGCCAACAACAAGGGCGCACTAAAAGGCTTGGTGATGTAGGCATCTGCACCATGTTCGTAGCCGGCGATGCGTTGTTCGTCGAGTGTTCGCGCAGTGAGCAGTATCACGGGGATGTGACTTGTGGCCGTGGTTTGTTTCAGTCGGCTACACAGTTCCAGGCCATCCATCTGCGGCATCATCACGTCGCTCACCACCAAGTCGGGGATATTCAGTTCCGCCATCTGCAAAGCCACCACGCCGTTGGGTGCAGTAAGCACGCGATAATGCGTTTCGAGCAGCGTGCGTGCCATTTGGCAAACGTCGTCGTTGTCGTCGGCGAAGAGGATGGTAGGCTGATTGGGGTCGTTGTTTTCTTCAAAAATGGTCTGCAACTGCGGAGCATCGGCCTTTGTTGTGGCGGGCGATGCGGGCAAGATAAAAGCTTGTGACTCAGCAATTGGCGCCGGTTCGGCCGATGATGTCGGCGTTTCGGCCTGCAAATTCAGCGGCAGATGCACGGTAAACACCGTTGGTCCTTCGGCCTTACTGCTAACGCCGATGTGTCCGCCGTGCATGTCTACGAAGGCTTTTGCCAAGGCTAGTCCAATGCCCGTGCCGCCTTCGCTGTGTTGCGGTTGGTAAAAACGCTCGAAGATGTGGGGCAAATCGCCCTCGGCAATGCCCTTGCCCGTGTTGGTTACGCTTAGCGTTGCCGTGCCTTGCGGCGTGTCTACAACCAGTTCTACGTTTATTTCGCCCGCTACTGGCGTAAACTTCACGGCGTTAGAAAGGATGTTGCTCACCACCCTTTCCACCTTTCCTGCATCTATTTTGGCGGTTACGTGTTCGGGCAGACGGCAAGAAAGCCTGATGCGCTTGTGCTCGGCAGCTGCCACAAACTCGCTCACAACGTTGCCAATCAGTGCTGCAAGGTCGGTTTCGGCCAACTGCAAGGTCATCTTTCCGCCCTCAACTTTCCTGAAATCCAGTATTTGGTTGATGAGTTTTAGCAGCGTTCGCACATTTCGGTGCGCCACTTCGAGCAGCCTACGTTGCACCTTCGACAGTTTGTTTTCGGCCAAAAGCTGTTCCACTGGGGTTTCGATAAGGGTTAAAGGCGTGCGCAATTCGTGGCTCACGTTGGTGAAAAACATCAGCTTAGCCTGCGTGGCAGCCTCTATTTCGCGGTTCTTTTCTTCCAGTTTTTCGTTGAGTCTCGCCTTCGCGAAATAGGCTTTCAGCACGAAGAAAGCAAAAACCATGAGGATAAGCACCAGCAGAACGCCCAACACGAGGATGGTTTTCTGGTTGCTATATTGCGCCATACTCTCGTCTATGCGGTGGTTTAGGCGTTGCATCTTGTTGTCGAGCAGGGTTAGTTCGGCCCATTGGTGCAAGGCACTTTCGGCATTGTTGGCATCTATCACGCCCGTTTGCAAGATGGTTTCGCGCCGAAAGGGTCGGCCTTCCAATATGTTCATGGCCAGTTTCAGCACCTCGTCGCCATGCGTAGGATAAACAAATGTGGCCAAGAACGTTCCGTTTTTCACGGCCTCGATGCCGTCGCCGGGGGTGGGCAGCGCATCAACGCCCACTATCTTCACGCCCTTTACGCCCATTTTTTGTGTGGTTTGGTGTGCCCCGATGCCCATTCGGTCGCACTGCGCAAACACCAAATCGACCCCTCCCGCATCTTTAAACATGCGTTCGGTTTCGCTTTCGGCCTTCTGTTCAAACCAATCGGCGTATGCGTTGGCCACCACTCTTATTTGCGGATAGCGTGCCAATGCCTCGCGAAAACCGCTGTCGCGTTCCATAGCAGGCGACGAACCGCGTAGCCCTTGCAGCTCCATCACGCGCCCCTTGCCGCCAAGATGTTCGCCTACAAAGCGCCCAACGGCTCGTCCGATGGCCACATTGTCGGCACCGATAAAGGCCGTGTATTTGTCTGATGCACTTTTTCGGTCGACCAGCACCACGCGAACGCCGCGGTTGAAGGCCTTGTTGATAACGGGTGTAAGCGCCTTTGCCTCGTTGGGCGACACGATAATGAGGTCGGCCCCCTCTTCAATGAAGTGTTCAATTTGCGCAATTTGCACGCGGTTGTCGTCTTTGGCCGATGCAAACTCCACGCGCACGTTGTCGTAGAGGTACGACTCGCGCCTTATCTCGCTGTTCATTTTCGTTCGCCAAGAGTCCTCGCTGCACTGCGAAACGCCGATAAAGTAACTCTTCTTTGTACTGCAAGCCGATAGCAACAGGGCTAAGAGGGCAAGCAAAGGGAGGGCGAAAGTTGTGAGTTTTGGGTTCATACAGAGTGGTGGTGTAGGGCTTTGCGTTACACTGCAAATTTAATGATAAACCTATAAAGCCCCATCATATTGCCTTACTTTTTTATCTGCTTGGCCAAAGTTTCCTTGTTGCTGGGCTATTTATTCTTTGTTGGTGGGGATGTGGGGGTAGCTGTTCTAGCTGTTGTAGCTGTTTTAGATATTCTAGAATGCCTAGCTGTTTTAGATATTCTTTTTGTTCTAGTTAATCTAGGATGCCTAGTTGAACTAGTTGTAATCAACTCACTGGCTTATAAACTTACTAAAAACCAATAACTCCCTAACACATCAACTCACGAACTAAAAAACTCACAAACTAAAAAACTTACCAACTCACAACCTCACAACCTCACCAACTCAAAACCTTAAATCTTTATCTTTTGTTTTACAATGTGGCTCTGATTTTCGCTCCGTTTTAGCGAGATTATTGGTTAAAAAGTAGGCAAAAAGCCACTTTTTCCGCCCTTTCGCACCTTCTAACTTGTCGCTTTTTAAGAAGAGCACCTGCATTTTGCACCATTTTGCCTTTCTATTTTGCTTGCCAGCTCATTATTTTTGCAACCCAAAAACCCGCTTTTAGCCCCTAAAACCCCACTTTTTGATGGCCATTTAGCCCTTTTTAGGCATGTTTTTCATGGTTCTAAAAGGGTTTGTTTATACAATTGCTATGGATATTTATGCTTTTTGTTTCTCATTTAGCGGCAAATTGCACTGCGTTTAGCAGCATTTTACCTTGCGTTTTGCACCAAAACGCACTGCATTTAGCATCAAAACGCAAGGCGTTTAGCATCAAAACGCACGCTATTTTGCACCAAAACGCACTGAATTTTGCCGCAAATAGCCCCGAAAGGGGTACAAATGGCGGTCTTCTTAAATAAAAATACATTTTTCCAACAGTCGCATGCCACCCCTTTTTGCATCAAAACAAACCTTCGCGAGAATCGATTTTTTGCGGCAAGGTG
>ERZ773014.266-NODE-266-length-35929-cov-20.070079_pt1 | contig 35929 bp, 17 predicted proteins | sample MGYA00580841_ERZ773014 | MGnify/ENA primary metagenome ERZ773014 (study PRJEB29015, sample SAMEA2737989) | human oral metagenome | biome: human oral; feature: human-associated habitat; material: dental | place: China | collected 2067 ... | reverse complement strand
AATAATAGTGAGATTACCAACTTTTTAGGGCACTTTCTTATCCCGAACTGGCGTAAATTACCTATACAAAACTGGCGTATGCTGTGTTGATTTGTTAACGGCAAAGTGGGGCATGCTAACAACTTTCTAAAACCAATTCCTTTTTAATTGTAAGCTCATCAGGTGGTAAGCCTTTGGCATTCATAAAGCAGTAAACCGTATGAGCTTATGACTTTACATAGCCCCATAAACAAAAAAAGTGAGCCACCTTTATCGTAAAGGCGGCTCACCAATTAAATGTTATGCTTGTGTAGAGGGCGCAATATGCGCCCGAACGCTAGCTTGTTGCAGCGCATGTTGTCGGCGCGATAGACCGACAAAGGCTTGCGGCAACTTGCATTAATCGCGGTCGTGACGATCGTCGCGACGGCCACGGCGCTCACCCCTTTCGGGTCTGTCGCCACGTGGACGGCGTTCGCGCTCTACATATCCTTCGGGTTTCTCCATCAACACGCGGCGCGACAGCTTGTACTTGCCCGTCTTGGGGTCGATGTCGAGCAGTTTCACCTGCATCTTGTCGCCTTCCTTAATGCCAGCCTCTTCAACTGTTTCAAGGCGTTTCCAATCTATTTCAGAGATGTGCAGCAGTCCGTCTTTGCCTGGCATAATCTCTACGAAACAGCCATAAGGCATAACCGAACGAACAGTACCCTCGTAAATTTCGCCCACTTCGGGCACGGCCACAATGGCACGTATCTTAGAAAGGGCTGCATCGATGCTGGCTTTGTCGGGTGCGCTCACCTGAACCTTACCCTTACCATCCACTTCGTCGATGGTAATCGTCGTACCCGTGTCTTCTTGCATCTGCTGGATAATCTTTCCGCCCGGACCAATAACGGCACCGATAAATTCTTTGGGAATTTCGATTTGCACGATGCGTGGAACTTGGGGTTTAAGTTCGGGACGTGGCTCGGCAATGGTTTCGGTAAGCTTACCAAGGATGTGCTCGCGGCCTGCCTTAGCTTGCATCAGGGCCTTTTCAAGAATTTCAAAGCTCAAGCCATCGCACTTAATGTCCATCTGCGTGGCCGTAAGTCCGTCTTTCGTGCCCGTTGTCTTGAAGTCCATGTCGCCCAAGTGGTCCTCATCACCAAGGATGTCGCTGAGGATGGCGTACTTTTCTTCGCCCGGATTTTTGATAAGACCCATAGCAATACCGCTAACTGGCTTTTTAAGAGGCACACCTGCATCCATCAAAGCAAGGGTCCCGGCGCATACGGTGGCCATAGACGAAGAGCCGTTGCTCTCCAAAATCTGACTTACCACGCGTACAGTGTAGGGATAGTCGGCGGGAATTTGCCCCTTCAAACCACGCCAAGCCAAGTGGCCGTGGCCAATTTCGCGACGACCAACGCCACGTTGAGCCTTGGCCTCGCCTGTTGAGAAGGGTGGGAAGTTATAGTGCAAAAGGAAACGCATGTAACTCTTGTCGAGCACATCGTCTACCATTTTCTCATCAAGTTTTGTACCCAAGGTACACGTAGAGAGGCTCTGCGTTTCACCACGAGTAAAGATGGCACTGCCGTGAGGCATGGGCAACGAGCTTACTTCGCACCAGATGGGGCGAATTTCGTCGGTCTTACGACCATCAAGGCGCTTGCCCTCATCGAGGATGCAACGGCGCATGGCATCGCGCAACACATCGTCGTAGTAGCGTGCAGCCAAAGCGTGCTTCTCTTCCAACTCTTCGGCGGTAAGCTTTTCGGTGTTTTCGGCATCGTACTTCTCCAAGAAGTCGGTAACGATTTTGTCGAAAGCATCATGACGTTCTTGCTTAGCCAGAGCCTGCTTGGTAACGTCGTACACGGGCTGATACAACTCATCATTCATCTGCTTGCGCAAATCTTCGTCGTTCACCTCGTGGTCGTATTCGCGCTTAACGTCTTTGCCCAGTTCCTTAGCCAGTTCTTCTTGCATGGTGCACATGGGCTTGATGGCATCGTGAGCCACTTTGAGGGCTTGGATAAGGTCTTGTTCGGTAACCTCGTCCATTTCGCCTTCCACCATCATGATGTTATCCTTGGTTGCGCCCACCATGATATCCATGTCGGCTTCCTTCATTTGCTCGAAGGTGGGATTAACAACATACTCGCCGTTAACCCTAGCAACGCGAACCTCGCTGATGTAGAAATCGAAGGGAATATCTGAACATGCCATTGCCGAAGACGCGGCCAAGCCGGCCAAAGCGTCGGGTTGGTCAACACCATCTGCCGACAACAGCATCACGTTTACAAAAACTTCTGCATGGTAGTTTGACGGGAATAAGGGTCGCAAAACGCGGTCTACTAGGCGCGAGGTAAGAATCTCGTTGTCGCCAGGCTTGCCTTCGCGTTTGGTAAAGCCACCGGGGAAACGCCCTGCGGCAGAATACTGCTCTCTGTAATCAACCTGCAAAGGCATAAAATCTGTTCCGGGAACTGCATCTTTTGCGGCACAAACAGTAGCAAGTAGTACGGTGTTGCCCATACGAACGACAGCCGAACCATCGGCCTGCTTTGCCACTTTCCCGGTCTCAATGCTGATGGTTCTGCCATCAGGCAATGAAATTGTTTTCGTTATTACGTTCATCTAAAAACTTATTGTTTTAAAACATCTAAAAATAAATTGGCACAAAGGTAGGTAATAAAAAAGGAAATGACGAATAATCAATGCGTTATTTTTCGTTTTTACCTTTGTTTTTAATTAATCGGACTGGTCTGACCGGTCGGACTAGTCTGACCCTGTCGGACCTGTCGGACTAGTCGGACCAGTCGGACTGGTCCGACTACCCCTAGCCTTTCGGCCTGCGCCTAGCCCAACCTTCTTCCGAGAAATCGGGTTCTGCGCCTTTGAGTTTGGGCGCAGGCTGCTGGAAAAACTGCCGCCAATCGCCCGTTTCGTTATCGTCGTTAAAGCTGCGTTGCGCCTTTTTTCCACGCTTTCCGCCCGTTGCGGGAGCCGAGTCGGCATAGCGTTGCCCCTTTCGGCCGCCCTTAGCCGCGGCCGAACGTCCGTGTCCGCTCTCGTCGGCATCGTTGCATCGCACGTCGCGACCTTTATAGCTAGCACCCGACAGACCTTGCATAACGCGCGAGGCATCGCCTTCGGGAACCTCAATATACGAGAATTTGCCCAACAAGTCGATATGCCCTACGGCCACACGACCTTGAACATTGCGGTTGATAAACTGCATTACCTCGCCAGGATAGAACCCATCGTCCTTACCTAAGTTAACAAACAGGCGGCGATAACCGGCCTCGGCCTTGCGTGCGCCACGTGCGCCGCGCTCGGTTCGTTTGCCGCGTGCACCGCGTTGTGCGTCGCGACCGCCGCCGCGTTCGGCCCTTTTGCCCTCGCGTTCGTTGCGTTTCATCGACGGTTTCTCTATCTCAGGAGCGTTGGCATAGTAGTCTAAGAAACGGCCGAAGGTCATGCTTACAATCTTTTTGATAAGGTCTTCTTTGTCGATGTACTCGAAGTGGCGGTTAATCTCTTCGAGGAACGGGGCAATTTCTTCCTCGTTCACGTCGACCTTAGATATGGCGTCCATAGCCTTGTACAGCTGTTTGCTGCATATTTCCTTGGCCGTGGGCAATGTTCCGTCTACAAATTCCTTTTGTATAATCTTCTCGATGGCGCGCACCTTCGAGCGTTCGCGCGTATGGATGATGCTGATTGACGTTCCTTTTTTGCCGGCACGCCCTGTTCGTCCGCTGCGGTGGGTATAACTCTCGATGTCGTCTGGCAGTCCGTAGTTAATAACATGCGTCAGGTCGTCAACGTCCAATCCACGTGCGGCAACATCGGTGGCCACCAAGAACTGCACGTTGTGGTTGCGGAACTTCTGCATGGTGAGGTCGCGCTGCTGCTGACTTAGGTCGCCGTGCAAAGCCTCGGCATTGTATCCGTCGCGAATAAGCTTGTCGGCTATTTCTTGCGTTTCGAGCTTGGTACGGCAGAAAATGATGGCGAAAATGCGCGGATAGAAATCAACCAGACGTTTAAGTGCCAGGTATTTGTCTTTGGCATTCACCATATAATATATGTGGTTCACCTTTTCGGCACCTTCGTTACGACTTCCTACCACAATTTCCTTGTAGTCGTTCAGGTAGTTTTTGGCTATCTTTTCAATCTCCCTGCTCATCGTTGCCGAAAAGAGCAGCGTGTTACGATCGGCAGGAACGCCCTCGAATATGGCGTTGATGCTCTCGGTAAAGCCCATGTTCAGCATCTCGTCGGCCTCATCCAGCACCACGTTGTTCACGTTGTCTAGTTGCGCAACGCCGCGTTTCATCAGGTCGATAAGTCGGCCTGGCGTGGCCACGATTATCTGTGCGCCCTTGCGCAACTGGCGAATTTGCATCTCGATAGATGCACCGCCATAAACTGGCACCACGTGCAGACCTTGCACGTACTTAGAAAAGTCGGCCAAATCGTCGGCTATTTGCAGGCAAAGTTCGCGCGTAGGACTAAGTATAAGGGCTTGTGTATGCTTCTCTTCGGGGTTTACCTTTTGCAGTACGGGTATGCCGTAGGCTGCTGTTTTGCCCGTTCCCGTCTGCGCCAAGGCAATAACGTCGTTGCCATTGCCCAGCAGGTAGGGTATCACTTCTTCTTGTACAGGCATGGGTTGCTCGAAACCCAGCTCTTGGATGGCGCGGCATATAGGCTCGCTCACGCCCAATTCTTCAAATGTCTTCAATTCTTCTTGTTGTTAAAATGGTTTCGCGGTAGGGCCGTATCAAAACAAAGATAACGCCACAAACAACTCATCAACTCGCCAACACCGCCCACTTTGGGGCATGCCGCGAAAGCAGATGCAGGCCTTGGCAAGCCTAAGAGCGCACCACAAGCGGGTTTACAAAAAAAGAAACCTTGATTGTTGATGACTTCATCGTTGCTAATCGTTATCCAAATATCATGAATTCATCAACCCACGAACCTAGAAACCTTGTCTATTATTACTTGTCCAACCAACCGTTGCCCCCAGCCATAATAGACAACATTCGTGTTTGAACGGTGCAAAGGTAATGAAAATAAATGGGTTACGAAAATTTTTAGAAAAGAAATTGCATTTGCACACCGCCATGTTTCACGGCATAACGCCCACAGGATGGCACAAAAACAGGGTTAACAACATGGCGGTTTCGGCCTTGAATAGGCAACATTTGCAGGTTAAACAACAGCGATAAAGCCCTTCGCCTACCGCCCTATTAAGAATCAATCAACCCGCAAGCTTTGCGCCACCACCAACACGCAACATGGCTACCTGCAAGAGGGAGCATGGCTATCTTTGCGTGATAGTTATGCTCCCCCACACGGGTAGCCATGATAACGACAAATTGGGCTGCGCCTAAAAGTCTAGAACGACTGCAACCAAGCTTTAAGTTCGAGTTCCATCTCTAAGTTATACTTAAAGGTTTGCTTGCGCCCCCAGCCGTGTCTGCCACCGGGGAAGACGTGCAACGAGGCCGGAACATCGTGCCGATAAAGCTCCGCATAATAGTTAACGCCATTGATGGGCATCACGGTACGGTCGTCGTCGCTCAGCGCAATCCATGCCCGTGGCGTGGAACGTGTAACTTGTTGGTCGGTGCTGTACTCGCGTTCGTCGGCCTTACTGGGGTACTTGCCAAGGAAACGTTCGCGCGAACCGCGATGGGTAATCCCCGGTTGCATGGTTATTACGGGGTAAAGCAGGATTTGGAAGTCGGGTCGGGCATCGCCCGTTGCCTTCGTTGCCACCACCGATGCTAAGTGTCCGCCGGCCGATGCACCCATAATGCCCACCTCGTTAGGCTTAATGTGCCATTCGGCCGCATTGCGCCGCACCAACTTCATGGCCTCTTCGGCATCAGAGATAGGCACTTGCTTATCGCCGTTGGGCATACGATACTTCAACACAATGGCCGCAATGCCCATGTCGTTGAAGAACGGAGCCCAGTCGCGCCCTTCGCTGTCCATTGCCAATGTTTGGTATCCGCCACCCGGACAAATAACCACCGCCCTGCCCGTGGCAACCTTCTCGCGCGGCAAAAACACCTGCACCAAGGCCGTATCCTTATCGTCGCTGCCCACAACGGCAGGTTTCGACGGCCACAAGTTAAGGGTAAAACTCTTTTGGGCAAAGGCCGATGTTGCCGCAGTAAGCATCAGAGCCGCAGCCAACAGAAATCTCTTGGTTCTCATATCTTTTGTTTATACTGTGTTTGCTTGTACTGCAAAGTTAGCAATAAAAGTTGAGAACGCCTTTTTCGGAACGAATGTTTTAGCAATTGACAGAAATCAAAAAACACACGAAAGCTTGCCAAATTCGCAACTTTTTCGTAATATTGCAACCGAATAACAAAACGTTTGAAGGATATGCACCCATTAGAGAAGTTTAGATATTGCCCCTGCTGCGGCAGCTCGCGCTTTGAAGAAAACACTGAGAAAAGTAAGGTTTGCAAGAGTTGCGGTTTTGAATATTTCCTCAATCCCAGCAGTGCCAACGTGGCTTTCATCGTTAACACCAAAGGCGAATTGCTTGTTGAACGCCGTAAAGAGAACCCAGGCAAAGGCACACTCGACCTACCCGGCGGCTTTTCGGACATCAGCGAAACGGCCGAAGAAGGCGTGTGCCGCGAGGTGAAAGAAGAAACGGGGCTCACCGTAACCAACTGCCAATACCTGTTTAGCCAACCAAACGTTTACCGCTACGCTGAATTTGACGTGCATACGCTCGACCTTTTCTTCCGTTGCGAAGTGGAAGACGAGAGCCAACTGCAAGCTATGGACGATGCCGCCGAGTGTTTCTGGCTCGCTCCCGAAGACATCCACACCGAAGAATTCGGTCTGCGTTCGGTTCGCCAAGGCCTTTACGAGTTTCTTAAATGCGTGGAGGCAAAGAAAGCCGAGAGTAAGGGCGAATCCGTGAAATGGAAAAGCTGCCTGCCTTTTAGGAAGGGAGAGAAAGCAGAATAAGCTAAACAAGAGGGTAACGTCCACCCCCGCGGCTCCATTTAGTAGGTTTTGCAAGCACTTGCTTTTAAAACACAAGCAGCTTTGTAGCCACACTACAAGGGGCTTGTACGCACACTACAAGAGTCTGTACTCACACTATAAGAACCTTTGTACACACCACAAGGGGCTTGTAACATCACGACAAACAGCTTGTGTCCCCCAGAAACGCACACAAATTCATGTCGCAAACAAACATAAACAACAGGCCTTGTTTTTACATTGCAATTCTATCAATTTGATACAACAAAGCACATTTATTACTAAAAACATCAAGCTTTACCACAAAATCTCTTTCAAAAAGAAACAAAAAAACTATCTAAACGACTACAATACGCCTTTCATCCTTCTTTAAACGGATAAAAAAGCACCAAAATATATCATTACGTACGTTTTACAAGCAGATTTCATACAGAAAATGCCATATTAGCAATAAAAAAGTAAAAAAAATCAGCCTTAAAGGCTTTTTCTAATCATTTTTCACTAACTTTACCGCGTGTTAGGAACTATATATGGTAGGTTGAAGCAGCTCAATCCACCAAAAATGTATTTAATGACACAAACAGAGTTGGGCGTACCAACCGCCCAACTATTGGAAATTTCGTATCAACCAAACATCAACTGCTGCAATTTTTCATGCTTTGAGCCTATGAAGAAGTTCTACTCGTTTCTTTTAGGAACAATTTTAACTATGGTTTCGTCGGCCGCTTATGCCGACAGCAACATCAAGATAAACGTTGATGATGCCAGCCGAGTGAGTATTAAGGTTAACGGCGTTGCGATAAACAACCTTGTTAACGGAGAAAACAACATCCCACTTACCGCAAGTGGCTCGTTTGAAGTGAAGGCTACAGACGGGAATTGCCTGGTAGACGTGGTAAAGAAAACTGCCAAGGGAGACACAAAACAGAACATTTACAGCATGACCAGCTGCTACGTCTACGTCAACCTGCCCGACGACAATGGGTCTGCCATCAACATCACCACCAACACCTTCGCCAAATTACGCACAGCTTCGTGCACCGTTAAGGTAGACAATGCGGCAAAAGTGAAGATGCAACGCTCTGGAACATTTACGGACGTGGCGCTAAAAAATGGCGACAACACCATTCATTGGATTCCCGACGTGGAGAAAGAAATTGTCATCAGCACAGTATCATACACGGCCGCACCGCTTTATAGCATCGTGGTAGACGGATTGCAACTGCCCAAAGGCAACACATCCTATACGGTTAAGCCCAAAGACGGCGGACTGATCGACATCACCGCAAACTATCCCGACAAAGACTGCCGCGTTAAATTCGCGTTCAGCACCGAAGAAGCCAAGGGCGTTGTAAGCAGTGTTACCGTAGACGGCAAGCCCGTAACCAACTACACCGACCCCAATTTCTCGGTAAAGGCCGGCTCAAGGCTCTCCATCACGTTCAACACCACCACCCACGCCATCGATGCAGTGAAGGTTAACGGAACGCCAAACACCATATATGGCAGCCTCAACCTCACGATTACCGACGATATGAACATCGACATAATCGCACATAAGCTTGGAAAGGTGAAGGCCATGTTCTATATAGACCATGCCGAAAACATCATCTTATACCAAGGATGGGACTATAACCAAAACCACATTGCCCTACAAGACGGCATGAACACCATCGAACTGCCCGAAACGAACTGCGTGGTTAAGGTCAGGGCAAAGAACGGATGCAAGATTAAAGTGCTAAGGCTGAACGGCAAGCAATATACGAACAACATCGACGGCGTGTACGAAATAACCCTGAAAAACGGAATGAACATCGGCGTTGAGACTTCGGCACCCAAGCGCGACAAAACGGCTACGGTGTTTGTAGACAGCAAACAACTGGCAGACCGCTTCTTCTACTTCAACCGACAAGACCGAACGGAAGTGCAACTGAACAACGGAGAGAACACCATCAAATTCGGTGAAGACGACAACCCCTTCACACTGGCCTTCGACGGAACCGACCTGAGCAAACTTAAAGTGCGGCTCAACGGAAAAGAAGTTGAAGCAACGGGCGGAGGAGGACACACCTACGAACTTGAATTTGCTAACGGCGACCGCCTTGAAATTTGGTTCAACGGGATTTCCACCAACGGCATTGCCAACCCAGCCGCAGCCAACAAAACCAACAAACGCGTGGTTTACCGACTCGACGGAACGCGTGTTGATGAACAAAAGAACCTTCCAAAAGGGCTATATATCATTAACGGAAAGAAAATTTTTATCAACAAGTAATGAAGCGAACATTTCTCACCACCATTTGTGCTGGCCTCCTATTGGGAGGCTATGCACAGTCGAAAATCGACTTGCAAAGCCAAGTTACGTTGAAAGAAGAGCTTAATCGTGATATTCCACGTTACAACCCACAAACCAGAAGCATCGGTAAGGGCAAGGCTAGCCCCCAACGAACGATTGGCATGATTGAGTTTGACGGGAAGGAAGCTCTTGGAACTCTTGCCAAAAACGATGTGAGCGTACTGCGGGTAAAAGGCAACATCGCCATCGTTAGCATGCCGCTAAATGGCGTTGAGCGGATAGCCGAACTGAAATGCGTACGCAGAATACAACTCTCGCGCCCCGTTGCACAGAAAATGGACCGCGTTAGAGAGGCCGTTGGCGTAAACAAAATACACCAAGGCGTTGGCTTGCCACAAGCCTATACGGGCAAAGGGGTGGTTACGGGCATCGTAGACGGAGGCATCGACCCCAACAACATCAACTTCATGAAACCCGACGGGAGCACACGATATGGTTACCTAAGCAGGCTTTACACCAGCAGTGCAGGTAAAGACGGGTACATCTGGGAGAGCTATTTCCCCAAAGAGCAGTTGCCCGAAATAGCCAAACACAGGAAATCAATGGACAACGTGTTTGCCATTGAAGACTTTGAAACCGACAACAGAGGGCAGTTTCATGGCACCCACACCACCGGAATTATGGCCGGAGGATATAAGGGAAAGGCCACCGTTGCCGTTACCAAGGACAATAAGACGTCGAAAAACGTCGAGATAGACAACCCCTACTACGGAATTGCAACAGAATCGGAGTTGGTGGCTTCGTGCGGAGACCTGCGCGACATGTTCATCGCACTGGGCATAGACGATGTTTATCAATACGCCCGCCTATCAGGGCCGCAGGCCAAGCCCTGTGTCATCAACCTCTCGTTAGGCAGCAACCTGGGCTCGCACGACAGCACTAGCGTGATGAACCGCTTCCTAGCCAGCTGCACAGACAGTGCCATCATCTGCGTGGCAGCAGGCAACGAGGCCGACTATCCTGTGGCACTGAACAAGACTTTCACGCCAACCGACAACATGCTGCAAACCTTCATTCGCCCGATGGCAGCAGGAAAACAAACCGTAGGAAAGAAAGATTACTACAACCTTCGCAATGGGCAGGTGTACGCTTACAGCTCGGATGCCACCGAGTTTAAGATGCAAGTGGTTGTGTTCAACGAGGAACGCGGCCGTATTGCCACACGCATCACCGTAGAACCCAGTCCCAACGGTAAGCTAACCATGTATTCATCTGGCGGCGAATATGCCGAAGAAGGAGCGATAACCGGCAATTCGGTCTTCAACAAAGCCTTTGAAGGATACGTAATGGTAGGCGGAACAAGAGACCCTGAAACGGGTCGCTACTACGCCATCGCCCGTTTCCTAACCAGCGATAACCAAAAGACCAACGCCGATGGGAAATTCAAACTAGGCATACTTGTAGAAGGGAAGGACGGCAAACGCGTAGACCTGTACGGCGATGCGCAGTTTGTTTACTTCGACGACTACGACGGTGCCTACAACAATGCCAATGGAAGTGGAATTTGGACGAAGGGTTCGCGCAACGGCACCATCAACGACATGGCCTGTGCAGCAGGCATGATTACCGTGGGAAGCTATAACGTTCGCGACCACTGGGCAGCTATGGACGGATTTGTTTACGGCTACAACAAAAACGAATTCCCCAAAGGTAAGAGTTCGCGCTTCTCGTCGTTCGGCACCTTGCTAGATGGTCGCAACCTGCCATTAGTTTGCGCACCCGGTGCAGTGGTTATATCATCGGTCAACACCTACACCGTTGAAGACCCCAAAAACGGCTACTCTGATGTGGGCTTGCAAGCCAAACACACCGTCAACGGCAAGAGCTATTACTGGCACCAAACCCTGGGCACATCGATGGCAACACCTGTTGTGGCTGGTTCTATCGCCCTTTGGCTCGAAGCCGACCCAACGCTTAAAGCCGCAGACGTTGCCGACATCATCCGCAAAACGGCTGTTGTAGACAATGATGTGAAAGAAGGAGACCCCGTACAATGGGGCGCAGGAAAGTTCGATGCCTACGCCGGACTGAAAGAAGTGCTACGCCGCAAGGCCGGCTCAACAGGCATCAACACCGCCGAAGCCGACAACAAAACCATCATCACCCCGGCCGGGCCAAGGCGCTTTAACGTGTTTAGGGCTGGCGAGAAACAATTGGAAGTGCGCGTTTACACCATGGCAGGGCAGCTTGCACACACCCTATCGGCCGTGGGAGACGAAACAACCATAGACGCCAGCGCATGGAGCAAAGGCGTTTACCTCATCCAAGTGAACGGAAAATCAGCGAAAAAAATTATTATTTACTAACAGCGTATGAATTACAAACAAACCCTACTTGCATCTTTGCTGTTGGCATTGATGGCAGTGGTGGGCCTGCCGGCGTTCGCACAGAACAAAGATCAGCAACCCATCATCACATTCCATACCACCGTGTATGAGGAAAATAAAGGCGAATCGCCTATCGTAACCTTCTCGCTTGGTAGCACACAAGGCAACGAATACGTAGAAATAGACTGCGGTAACGGACGCGAAGAACTGTCTGTTGGCGTTGCCAAGCTGAAACAAGGCGCAGAAGTGCCCACAGGTACAGACTACTCGGGAACGGTTACCAGGGACGGCATCGTAAAAATTTACGGCGACCCGAACAAGATCGACTTCTTCAACGCTACGGGTTGTAAGATAGACCAAATCACCTTTCATAAGGATTTGAAACTGTCTTACCTGCGATTGGCCTACAACTCCATTAAGCAGATAGACCTTTCCAACCTCAAATCGTTGCAGTTCCTCTACCTGCGCGACAACCCCTTCTCGGCACAAACGCCGCTTAGGCTGGGCAACATGCCCGAACTTCTGGAACTGGAAATTGCACAATGCGCATACGTACAGTCTAAGTTCGAGTTAAAGAACTTTCCCAAGCTGGTTTCTTTCGATGCCTACCACTGCCGCACCATCACAGAGGTAGACACCAAAGGCTGCACCACGCTGCGCCGCTTGAGCCTCGACATGACCGACATCAGCACCATCGACGTTTCGCATAACGCCAACCTGAATGTACTGAACGTTAGCGATACGCGAGTAAACAAGCTAGACATCAGCAAAAACTCCAAGCTGAACGAACTCTACATAGAGCATGCTTCGGGTACGATTAACACCGATGTGAAGTTCGATGACATCGACCTCACCCACTGTCCAGACCTGCGCCACTTTTATTGTGCGGGCAACAACCTGCGTTCGCTTAACCTGAGCAAAGTGCCTAAGCTGGTTACGTTGGGAGCAAACCACAACAAACTCACCTCTATAGATGTGAGCAAATGTCCCGACTTGTACATCTTCAACATACGCAAAAACCTGATGACCTTCGCCTCGCTGCCCAAACCACAGAACACTTGGCGCGAGTATTACTACGACCAACGCGACCTTGTGCTGGACGACACCTACAAGGTGGGCACCGTGCTCGACTTCTCTAAACAAGTTTTGCGCGAAGGAACAACCACATTGGGCAAACTCTACAAGCTGGATAAAGACGTACTGGCTCAACGTACCGAGCTAGATGCCAGCTATTACTACTACGATAACGGAAAGGTAACGCTGCTTAGGCCCGTAGACGGCAAGGTGGTGCTTATCTTCACCAACACCATTTTCAACGAATACCCCCTATTTACCGAACCATTCACCGTTAAAGACGATAGCGAATTTGGTAAGGACGTAAGGGCAATAGACTTTGCCACCACCGCAACGGCCGGACAAACCATCAACCTAACCGTGGGAATGAAGGGCGCAACGCCACAGAAACCCGTAAAAGTTAAGGTAGACTTTGGAAACGGACAACTAAAAGAAGTAAACATCACCGCCGAAAAGCCCACTGCCGCGAACATCACCGGCCAGCGAGCAGGTAACGGAAACATCGTGGTGACCGTACCGCAAGACAACTATGTGACGGCTCTTGAAGTGAAAGACTTGAACATCACAAGCATAGATGTTACCGAACTAACAGACCTGCGCGTGCTGTCGCTCGTAAATACGGGGCTTACCACCATCGACTTGGGACGCAACAACCAGCTCGAAAGGCTCGACTTGTCGCACAACCAGCTCAAAACCATCTCGCTGAAAGGCAAGTCTAAGTCGCAATACAAGAGTCTGCTCACCAACGTGAACCTCAGCCATAACCAGCTTGAAACCATCACGGTAGACGATTACTTCACCATTACCGACTTCGACCTAAGCCACAACAACTTGGCCAACCTCGACCTGCGACGTGCCGATGCACTGGTAAGAGGAAACCTATCGTACAACAAGCTTACAAGACTGATTCTCGACCACAGCGAACAGCTCAAAGAACTAAACGTTTCTAACAACGAGCTTACCTTGCTGGGCATTATCCCCCTGGCACCAATTGCCAAACTCGACATCAGCAACAACTACTTCACACTGGCCAACATGCCCAACAGGTTTGGCCTAGACGAGGCTCACTTTACGTACGCTCCGCAACGCGAAGTGGTGATTGCCACCACATCGCCTGGTATCGACCTCACCGAGCAATACGTAACCATCAACAACAAAACCACCAACTTCGTTTGGAAAACCCAAGGCGGACAACCCTACGTGCTGGGAACCGACTACCTGGACGACAAGGGTTCTACCAGGTTTAAGAACCTAACCAAAGGCAAAGTGTATTGCGAAATATCACACCCGGCCTATCCCGCATTCACGGGTAAGAACATCTTAAAGACCACCTTGGTGCAACCCATCCCCGTACCAACAAACGAACTGGCATCGTTTACCACCACAAACAACAAAGACAGCGTGCAGCTGTCACTGCGTGGCAACATTGAGGGCATGTCTGTTTACTTCGATTGGCGCGGCGACGGTGCCATGAGCCAATACGTTTTGAAGGCCGATACCTACACACGCTTTACCGCCCTTACCAACAAAGGCGTGAAAGTGCGCGTATTGGTGTCGAAACCCGAAGAGAAACTTACCGTGTTCAGCGTTACCAACGCCAAGATGTCTTCGGTAGATATCAGCAAGTTGGCAGACACCCGCTCTATTACATTAGACAACGTTGGCCTCTCCAAGTTCGACTTCGCGCCTAGCACAGCACTTAAACAGCTAGACCTTAGCCGCAACAACATCTCAGACATAGACCTCTCGAAGTATCCCAACCTCGAATACTTGTCCATGTCCGACAACAAGCTTACCAAGCTCGACCTTACTAAGAACAAAGACCTGATAGTGGTAAGCCTTAGCCGAAACAACCTGACAGAGGTTAAATTCCGCGGACTTACAGCACTGGAGAGCCTCGACCTAACGGCCAACTCGATGACGACGCTCGACTGTAAGCCGCTGCTCAACTTGGGTCAGCTCTTCGTCAGCAACAACAAGCTCACGTCCATCAATGTGCGTAACAACGCCCACTTGCGTGCGCTGAACCTTGTTGGCAACAACCTGCGCTTCTCCGCGCTGCCTCCAACCAACGGCACTTACCGCACATCCTATGCCTATCAAAGGCAAAACCCCGTTGACGTTAGTGCCAACGGCAACAAGGTAGACCTCAGTTCAGAGGCTGTTGTCGACGGAACACCCACCGTGTACCGCTGGTTTACCGGTAATGTGAACGTAGATAAGAACGGTAACCTGCAAGGTGAGGAGTTTGACGTTGATGCCGAATACACCGTAACCAACGGCGTTACCACGCTGAAACTTACCAAACGCTACGAAGACTTGGTTTGCGTTATGACCAACGCCAAGTTCCCCAAGCTGCTGCTACACACCAAACATATCCGCTTCATACCCGATGCAACGGGCATCGAGGGTGTAAATGCCGACAACACCGACACCTTTATCAAGGTTGTTGAGGGCGGTATCGTGGTAGAAGCCGCAACAGGAAGCACCGTTAACGTGTATGGCATAAACGGCGGTTTGGTACAGAAGGCTAAGATGAACGCCACAAGCCAAAGCTTCTCGCTGCCCAAAGGCGCATACGTTGTTACCGTAAACAATAAGGTTGCCAAGGTAATGGTGAAATAAACCTCACACATTTGCCCTGTGGCAGAAACCCCAAAGGGGATGGCAGAAACCAATCTGCCATCCCCTTTTCGTTATTGTGAAGCCCCAATTGCCTTATCCCAATCGGCCGTTAGAGCCTGCTCAGCCTTGTGTGTTGTGCAGCATCTTTCCCATCTTTTCCTTGAAGGCGTAGCATGTTACGTCAAAAGGACAAGGCTGGCAAAATGCCTACAAGCAAACAAAAGATGAACAGGCAGCGATGCAAACAACCTAAAACAATTGATAAGCCGTATAACTACCCGCCGGGGGCGTTATAGAACATGATGAGAAAGACGATTCGGCTATCAACCCGAATTGATAAGTTGATGAGTTGATGAGTATGGAAGATGATAAGGAAGATGCTGCGGCTGTCAACTCGAATTGACGAGTTAATGAGTTGATGAGTATAGAACATGATGAAAAGAATACTTCGGCAATCAACTCGAGTTGATGAATTGATGAATTGATGAGTATAGAACATGATGAAAAGATGCCTCGGCTATCAACTTGAGTTGATGAGTTGATGAATTGATGAGCATAGAACATGATGAGAAAGATGCCTCGGCTATCAACTCTAGTTGATGAGTTGATGAATTGATGGGCACAGAACATGATGAGAAAGATGATTCGGCAATCAACTTATCCGCTCCTTAGCTTTTCAACCCGTCCGCTTGTCAACTCCTCAACCGCTCTCCTTTTGTCTGTTTTTCAGTAAGAATTTTAACACTGTCAGTACCATTTTTGTCCATCAACCACTCACCTTGCCGCAAAAAAACGATTCTCGCGAGGGTTTGTTTTGATGCAAAAAGGGGTTAGGATGTGTGTGCGGCAAAATGAATATTTATTTGAAAATGCCGCCATTTGCACCCGTTTTAGTGCTATTTACTGCGGAATGAGGGGTAATATGCAGCAAAACGCACTGCGTTTTGCCGCTAAATGCAGTGCATTTTGGTGCTAAATGCAGTACGTTTTGGTGCTAAATGCCGTGCAAAATGCCGCTAAATGGAAGGTAAAAAGGCATAAGAATACACTACAATGGTATAAATAAAACCTTTCCGAAGCATGAAGCACATGGCTGAGAAGGGCAAAATGAACATAAAAAGTGGGGTTTTAGGGGCTAAAAGCGGGTTTTTGGAGTTGAAAAAATACGGGTTGGCAACCAAACTAGAAAGGCCAAATGGTGCAAAACGCAGGTTCTAGGCTTAAAAATAGACAAACCCCAAGGTGTGAAAAGCTAGAAATAGTGGCTTTTTACCTACTTTTTAACCTGTATTTTCGCTAGAACGGAGTGAAAATTAGAGCGGTTTTGTAAAATAAAAATTAAATATTTAAGATTTTGAGTTGATGAGATTGTGAGTTGGTGAGATTGTGAGTTGGTGTATTCGCGAGTTGTTGGTTTTTCGTGAGTTTATAAACCAGCGAGTAGATTTGTTCTGCACGCCGTATATGAGAGGAGTGTCTATATAGTGTTGGCAACACAACAACAAGCCCCTCTCAATATTATAGAAATATTAAAGTCAAGACGGTTTCCATATCAAACCACAACCTATGCGGCCATATACATGTACGGCGTGAAGTTGTATTATATCGTTTCTCTACATCAAACCACAACCACTATGTGGTGCATGTTGACGGCAAGATGTTGTATTATATCGTTTCTCTACATCAAACCCCAACTTCAAGTCCTCACCAGTGAAGTATTTTACGTTGTATTATATCGTTTCTCTACATCAAACCACAACCTGTTCCAGTTCTTCACGCCGCTTGTTGCGTTGTATTATATCGTTTCTCTACATCAAACCACAACAAGTTGGCTATACAATACATGCAGACTCAAGTTGTATTATATCGTTTCTCTACATCAAACCACAACGCCACGGCATCTATGCTGCGCATCAGGTTGGTTGTATTATATCGTTTCTCTACATCAAACCACAACTTGTAGTTAGGCGTGTGTGCGCCAATTTCGTTGTATTATATCGTTTCTCTACATCAAACCACAACATAACCAATGATATTATTTCTTTGGGCTTGGTTGTATTATATCGTTTCTCTACATCAAACCACAACCCTTGCCAAGAATAGGAAGTTTACACGTTGTTGTATTATATCGTTTCTCTACATCAAACCACAACCACTGGTTGGCTAAGGCTCGTCAATCATGGGTTGTATTATATCGTTTCTCTACATCAAACCACAACTCGATTGCAGGTGCGTTGATTTCTAAGCGGTTGTATTATATCGTTTCTCTACATCAAACCACAACTCCAGTGGTTACGGCGAAATTCAATTCGAGTTGTATTATATCGTTTCTCTACATCAAACCACAACTCTATAGCAGGCGCTTTAATATCTAAGAGCGTTGTATTATATCGTTTCTCTACATCAAACCACAACTTATATCAGCCTTTTAAAACATGGGTTGAAGTTGTATTATATCGTTTCTCTACATCAAACCACAACAAATACCACAATGTGGTTTATCTTAATTCAGTTGTATTATATCGTTTCTCTACATCAAACCACAACAACCCCTACTTATACAACAACCAAGCTGCAGTTGTATTATATCGTTTCTCTACATCAAACCACAACCATTACGGCACATCAGTTGAAGATAGCAGGGTTGTATTATATCGTTTCTCTACATCAAACCACAACTGTCCGATGGTAAACTGTTACTCATGGTTAGTTGTATTATATCGTTTCTCTACATCAAACCACAACTTATAACCCTTATTTGTATAATAATCAAGCGTTGTATTATATCGTTTCTCTACATCAAACCACAACCGCAGTCGATAGCTATCGCCTTGCTGATTAGTTGTATTATATCGTTTCTCTACATCAAACCACAACTCAATTGCAGGTGCTTTAATTTCTAAGCGGTTGTATTATATCGTTTCTCTACATCAAACCACAACGACAGCGTAAGGCAGGCTATTCCTGCAAAGTTGTATTATATCGTTTCTCTACATCAAACCACAACGCGATTGTAGTTGGTGCGCTGTTGTACGCGGTTGTATTATATCGTTTCTCTACATCAAACCACAACCAATGATACGGACGGCTCAACCATCATTCAGTTGTATTATATCGTTTCTCTACATCAAACCACAACCCTTGGGCTATCCCAGCAATAGCCGTTATGGTTGTATTATATCGTTTCTCTACATCAAACCACAACCCCGTTGTTTCCACGTCAAAAAACAACACGTTGTATTATATCGTTTCTCTACATCAAACCACAACTGTAAAGGCAGGCATTAAAGAGCAAACGTGTTGTATTATATCGTTTCTCTACATCAAACCACAACCTGTACCACTTACATTATTAGTAATCAATCATTTGATTACTTTATTGGGCAACATGAAGTTGCTTGATGAGGCTTATCATGGTACAAAGTTACTAAAAAAACTCCAACTGAATGGGCTTTGGCTGTTGTTTTGCAGCGACTTCGCCCCACACATTAACAATATTGGAGTATTGCTTATCGGTTACAGCGAGGATGCTAATCATGCCCTTACTGGGGGCAAGCGACTTAACTCGCTTGATGTGTACGTTCATGCTCTCGTACGAGCCACAATAGCGTACATATACGCTAAATTGATACATCGTGAAACCGTCGCGTTCAAGGTCTTTCCTAAAACGTGCGGATTCTTTGCGTTCCAATTTAGTATTCGTAGGAAGGTCGAACATCAAAAAAAGCCACATGATATGATAACGATTAAGGCGGGCGTAGGTCATTCGAGTATCGGTAATTGCATTTTATTGGTTTCTTTCGAGAAACATTTTTCCAGAGAGGCGGTAGTCATCGTTAGGCCAATGCTGAGCGGCCGAACCACTTTTGAGAACGACACATCACAAAACAACACGCTGATTAAACTACCTTTCGTTGTTTTATTGAGGCTAAGTGTTTGTTCTGCAACCAGCTTATATACTATTTCATCAACAAAAGGACGGTAGGGTTCCATCACATCATCGGCCAAAGGAAAGGCATCGCCTCGGTTGCGATGGAATAAGCCAAAGGCGGGATGCAAGCCCGAAGCCATCAAGGCACGTGCAGTGGCGGCACGCAAAACGGCATAGCCATAGTTTAGTAGGATGTTGAGACCAGGCAGGTCGCGGTCGCGCCGAAAATCTTTACCAAACAATTCGGCCCAATATAGTTTAGCAGCCACACCTTCCTTATTATCCACATCGCCGCTTTTCACGTTCATATAAAGTGGCTTTAACAGTTCTCCCCGTTTCCCCAGTTTGCTAAGTAAACGCGCTTGATTTCTAATCTTCGCCTCAACAATTTGTTTCCACAATGCTTTCTTCATCGTTTCGCTTGCAGATACTTGTTCGCGATAGCTTTCGCCTTGACTGGCGTTGGCATGTAGGCTAAGCGTAAGTGCGTTAGGCATACCTTTCTGGTCGCAAAAGATAAGGGCAACATTCTCGTCGGCCAAAGCGTTTATCAAGGGTATGGTTAGGCTTACCATTGGGTTATCCACCAACACAACTCCGAGTTCTTCAATGGGAACAGTCCGACAAGCATCGGGCTGTTCCTTTAAAGTTATCACCAGTTGTGCGTTCTTCAACGACAGAGTTGCGGGCGAAGTAAAAACGAGACTTCTTTTAAGCATGGTTATCTTTCTTCTTAACCTCGCCAAGGATGTTAAACTCAAAGTCGACGCCCTCAACAAGTGCCTTAAACTGCGTGTGCCTAAGTCTTATGCAAGGTCTAAACTGTTCGTTTTCCATATACGCACCTTTCTTGGGTTTTACATCTTTGGCTTGCCTGGCTTCTTGATTGTATCTTAGATCAATCATAATACAACTACCGTCTATGCTAAGTCCGACAACTTTATACAAACGTTTTACCAAATCGTGTGGTTTGTCAAACTTTATCTCTTCAGGCGATTTCTCATAAAGAAGAACTTGCATACCTATTTTCAACATAACAAGTAAAGCCAAATTGCCTTTCGGGCTTGTTCTAGGTACAAGCGGTTCAGCATTCTTTCTACGATTACTCCGTTTGAAGAACGATGCCGCAGTGATATTATTAACAAGCGCGAAATCGCGTTTCACCTTACCCTTAACTTCCCCTTCATAAATCGCCAACATATAGTTGCTATCGTTAACCACGTGAAACTGTTGCTTATATTCTTTATCCGACAAATCACGTTGTTGACGTATATGTAGCGGATTCTTAACACTGTCAGCATAGCACCTCACCTTATTTATCCTTATACCCTTTTCCTTATTCATAAATATGGGTTCGGCAATGGCTGTCTTAAAGTTTTTACCGGCAACGGCCGCCTTTATCTTCTCCTTAACGGCTTGGTCTACTATATTTTCGAGTTCCGATTCACTATTAAAGTCGCTTAAAGACTTACGCAACACATAGCGTATCTCGCCCTCTTGCTGGATAGCACCATAATAAGTGTCCTTATGTAGTGAACCTCTGGCGGCATCGCCCTGGGCAAGATATTTACCCTTAGCTGTACGCACGTGCTTTTTGGCCTGTTTGGGCATGTTGTCTTTGGTGAGGTGTTTCACCAAGAGCGACTGCTCTAAGGCCAACACATCTTCGGTAAAGGTGCGCCAAGGTTTATTGAAATGAGGCTTGCTGGTAGTGCCACGCCATTGGAAAAGCTCTTCATCATGATAGTATTGCGCCATCTTTTCGTATTCGGCTTTACCAATACAGGCAATGGTTATGGCGTCGATGCAATGGTGGCAATGGTTAAGTCGCGATTTCTTTTCGTACTCGCCTTGTAGCCCCCACATACGTCTAAACTCGGCTGTGGTTACGCCTTTCACCACGTAGACGTTGCTCTTGTTGGGATTTTGTTCGTTGTGGAAGAGCGACTTTAAGAACAACCCCGCATACTTTGAAACCAAACCGATGCCCGCTCCTTGACGACGACTGAACCCTTCGGGTACTTCGGTCATCGTAAATCGGCTGTATTTGCCCTGCCAATAATCTAGTTCCATCTTCAGGCGATGGCGTTTTTGTATCAGCCGGTCTTTCATAGCTTTCTCCATACCACCATACGTGCGTATCTTGTCTAGCTGTTTTCGCAGGTCTTCGCACTTGCTTTTCCAAGGGGCAATTCTTACCAATATGCTTGCATGGTTAGACAGTTCGGTGGGTAGTTTCGCACCTTTCACCTGCCTATTAAAAGTGGCATCGCAGAGCGTTAGGTTCATTTGCGTGCTGTCACCACCAACACTTCGGGGGATGGTATGTTCGATATCGAACTTGGGATTGTCACCAAGGAAATCGCAGATGCCAATCTCACTGTCTGTGTATAGGCACTTGTGGTTTTGTTCTTCCCACAACTGAAATTTAAGAATGTCAGTGTCAGTAGGCTCTATCTCTTTGTGGCATCCGTCTTTATACAATTCGATAATGCGTTTGCGATAATCCGCACGCTTGTGTTCGATATCCTTTTGATAATCGGCTATGGCCTTGCGTTTGTTGGCATCATTCAGTTCGCGTGCATATTCCACATGCACCTCCGTGTCGCGGTCTATTGTGCCATCGCGCAACAACTGGTTAACCACACTGCGCAATATGTGCAACGAGCGCATGGCCATAGGGTTGCGGATGGCGTTGGTGCGAGGGCTACCCAACTGAAACACGCCCATCTTGTTGAGCTTTGCATCGGGATAGGCCTCTATCATCGAGGGATGGTAAAGTGCATCGGCTGCACCTGGGCGCAGGTCAACCACATCTTGAAGGTGACTTTTAATGCAGAAGTCTATCGTACCCTCAATACCACGGTCATTGGGGTTATAGTTCTCGATTACCTCCAGCAGCCCCGAAAGAATCTGCTGGCGTTTGTCGGCATCATCCCAAACAGCCGCTGTAACGATGTCGGGTATCTTGGCCAAGAGTACGGCGTGGGCGTAGATGAAGCCTTGGCGCATGAAAGACAGGATGTTGCGAATGGCTTTAAGACTTAACGCGGCAAAGCCATGCGGAAGTTTGGCATTGGCAAACTTCGTGGCACGAGCCTCATCGAGTTGTAACTTGTCGGTGGCGAAAGCCTTTAACTTGTCTTTCGACGAGAATGAGTAAAGCACATTCCAAACATCATCGGCCATTTCGTCGATGGTCTTTGTGCCGTTCTTCTTTTCAACGGCCGTGTATGTCTCGGCAATGCCTGCCTTCCAATCGCTGCCGAAGATGTCTATCAGCTGTGCTGTTACGGGACAGCCCGACACGCCTTGGTGCATGCGGTAGTTAAACCTGTATGGTTTTTCGCCTGCATCCTTATACCAAGCGTAGTTGTTTTTGCCTGCCAATGCCTTTGCAATGTCCTCGAAATCGAAGTTGGGCTTAGACTTTCTGAAGAACAGCGGCCAAATCTTTTCGCGTTCTTGTGCGTTTAGCGGTCGTAACGAAGTGTCGTTTGGGGTTTGTATCTTGACGTTATTGAGGAAGCAGAGCATCCTGAACGCTTCGTAATCGGGGTGCGATTCGGCGCAACGCGGCTTCTTAGGTTCGAAGGTACACTTACCTACACCCTTGCGTTGCGACTTTAACGGGCGTTGGAAATACAAGCCCCTTTGCAGTTTTTCAACCCATTGCGCATCCAGTTCTTGCTTTTCGCAGATGGCCAAGAACTCCTTTTTATAATGTTCTTCCCTATCGGTGTACCGGCTCCTTAGCCTGACGGTGTTGCCGTGTTGCCGGTAGAGCTGATAGAAATACTCGCCTAGATAATGGCAACCAGCCTTTTCCATCTCTACAGAAAGCTGGGCAATGCCCGATTTAACCTTGCCCGACTCCTCGGAATCGGCCGTGGTGTCGAGCCTGTTGCTAAGAAACCCACGACGTTGCGCCAAGTGATAGAATGCCCTACCAAGAAGAAAGCGCTGGCTTTGGTCGGTAAGGTCGAGCTTTTGCGTTAGGCAGCGATAGCGACAATAGTAAGGATTGTTCTCTTCGGCACTACCCGAACGCTGCCAAAGCATAAAGTCGTCGGTGAGCGGATATGTTTTCTTGGCTTTCCATTGGCTCAGTTGCTCGTCGGAAAGATAAGGGCATAGGTCGAGACTTACAAGCGCTTTCAGCGTATCAATCTTACGCAGACGTCGCCTAGCATACTGCACGCGCAAGGACTTGTGTCCTGTTCTTTCGGCCGCTTTAGACGACTCTACGCCTTTTTCTATCTTTACGCCTTCGCTGAAGATAACATCGCCGCGTCTTACCAACGTGTAGTTTCCAGCGGCATCTCTATCTACCACAGCCCAAGCAAGGCTGTTTGTACCAGTATCAAGGCCTAATATTCGTGTAATCATAATCGTTAGTTATGGTGTCGTTTGTTTCTTGCTATTTACTATCCCATTAGGATTTAGGTGTAAAATTACATTAATTATTTGGCAGTGCCAAATGTTATTGCTAATTTTGCAGCCATAAGATTTATTCTACATCTTATCACAATAAGGCTATATGCCGAAGGGCTTAGTCCCTATTGCCCCTCTTCGGAGGGGCTTATTTGTTTTAGGGCACAACGAAAAAGGAGGGTGCTATGGGGGAGTGCGGCACCGTTGCTCGGTACAATTGCAATAAAGGTGAAAGAGTTAGAAGGCATTTAAAGGTGAAAAAGTGAAAAGGCTTTTAAAGGTGAAAAGGTGAAAAGATGGCTTCGCCCTTTAAAGGTGAAAAGGTGAAAAGTGCTGGGCAAAAAAATGATTTAGGCTTAACACACAATCGGGTATTAAACCCAAATCGGCCTGTACAGATTTTGTGTATTGTTGGGCAAGTTGTCTGCATTTTTCTCTTGACGTAGCCCACACGCCTTCAAGAAAAAGACAGACAGGATGCCGGCAAACAAACGAAGGATGAACAGGAAACGATGAAAAAGAACTTATAATATTTGATGAACGGCCTAATGAACCGATTGGGATTAATAGCATTCGCTTCCATTTTTCCAAAAGAAACACTGAATATGGGCAAATGGTTAGTTGGTCATTGGTATTTCAGGCACGAGAGGAAGATTATCGTAACGCTTTGTTTTAATGCCCAATTGGGCTTTAACCTTTAACAAACACAAATAAAAAGTCCCTATGCCAGGAAGACCATTGAACGGGCGACTGCCAACCCTTAACATAGACAATCGTTGCATTCAACGCCCTTTACCCAACATAGGGATAAATTGCTAACGCCCATTTGTGCTTTGGCTATGGTCGAGATATTGATTGCTTCCCTCTTTTTTGTTGCATGGCAGATGCTGCAAGGAAAGCCTAAAAAGAATTAATGGAGCAAAGAAGCGTAAGAGAATTCTGCCCAAAAAGGGACATGAAGACCAACTGTTTCTCCGCGACTTCTCTGATAAACCTATTCGTCTACGAACCAGTTTGTTTCTCCATTAATTCATCAAACCATTAAAATCACAAACATTTTATCATCACTCTATGATTTCTTGGCGTTTATCTGTGCTTAAAGGGGAATGAGAGGGCGAGATAACAAGCATTTGGTTTAGCTTGCTGGTGGGGCTAGGATTTCTAGTTGTACTAGGTTTTCTAGATATTCTAGGTTTTCTAGATACACTAGGCTTTCTAGATACACTAGGCTTTCTAGATATTCTAGGCTTTCTAGATATTCTAGGTTTTCTAGATATTCTAGGTTTTCTAGATATTCTAGGCATTCTAGGTTTGCTAGGCTTACTAGGTTTGCTAGGCTTACTAGGCAAGCTGTTTAAATGGCGAAGCCATCTTTTCACCTTTTCACCTTTTCACCTTTAAATGCCTTTCCCATCTTTCACCTTTAAACGACTTTCTACTCTTGCGGCAGCATTTCCACGGTGACGCGGTTGCCGCTTTGCAAGATTTGTTTCATCAGCGCACACAGCTTTTCGGGTGTTTGTTGCTTAATCATGTCGCGATAGCGGGTGTGCATGTTGATGCCGTGGCGGCGATACATGTTGATGACGCCACTCCAATAAGCATTGGTTTTCTCGGCACTAGCCACATTTTTAAGCATATACTCTTTCACCTTGTCGAGCATGGCAGCATCGCAAGTGCGCGTCATGTTCTCGGCCTCGCGATAGATGATGGCCATAGCCGTGTCGCTTTTCTCTGGTTTCACAGGACAAGTAACCAGTACGGAGTAGTCGTGGTAGTCGCCTTCGATGGTTGCTCCGCCTTCGGCCGACACCGAATAGGCTGCCGATGCATCTTCGCGGATAGTCTTGATGTAAACCATAGAGAGAATTTGGCCAATCATGTTCATACGTACGGCATTCTCCACCGAATAAGGTACGTCGGTGGTGTGCCACATAACGCAAGCCATTGCTTTGGGTGTTTCCATCTTACGACGGAACACATTCTCAATCTTTCCTTTGACAAACGAACTGGTGAGATGACCTTTAACCACTTTTCCCTTAGTGGGCAGCGAGCCGAGATAACGACAGATAAGCTTGCGGAGCTGGGGTTCGTCGAAGTCGCCAATGAAACTAAACGTCCATGCGGCGGCATTGTTCGTGCGTTCGCGCGCTATTTGCAGTATGCGTTCGTAGTTGATGTCGGGCAGGTCGGCTTCCAACACGGGGCGAAGACGTGGGTTATGGCCGTAGACCGTGGCCACGAGCGAGTCGTTGAAGGCAATATCGTGGTTGAGGGCGCGGTTTTTAAGCGCCGTGCGCCACGAGTCCATCACTGCGGCAAAGGCCTGTTCGTCTTTGGTGATGCCACCCGACAGATATAGGTGGACTAGCTGCAACATTGTTTCGACATCGCGCTTAGACGAACCACCCGACATGCCCATATACTTATCGCCAATGGAAAGACCTGCGCTGGTAATCTTGCCTGCAAGGATTTTGGGTAGCTCCATACTGCGGAATCCACCTAAGCCACTGATGGACACGATGTCGTTGAATACGGCCAAGTTGGTGTAGTCTTTCGGACCATAAAGCGACTTGCCACCATGTGCGCTTGCTGCAAAGTTCACTTGGTCTTTCTTAAAGTCGGTTTTCTTCAAGATAACGGTCACGCCGTTGGCCAGTTTCAACTCGGTGTAACCCAATTCGGCATTCTTTTTCTCCTTGACAATCTTGCCGGGACGAGGCAACTTGGTCATCAATGGCACTTCTTTCACCGTATCAACGTAGGGTTCTACCTTGGTTTGGCGTGCGGTATGCACAGCTTGCAACAAAGATTCGGGCGTAGGATATACGTTACCTTCCTTCTCGTTGTTGAAGTTGATGATAACCATATTACGATCGGTTTCGGGCAACAGCTGCGGCAGAATGGCGTTGATGTCGGTTAAGGGGATGTTGGGCACCAGCTGTTTCATTATCTCGTAATAGTCTTCGAAGGCAGGGATGGGCTCTTGCGAGAGGAAATGGCCTTTGTAATCGTCGGCAAAAGAGGCGTTGCCACGCTTGTCGCGACCATTGTATGCCTTTTCCAATGCACTGAGCAAGTTGGCCTTGGCGCGATCGTACTCGCTTTGGGTGAAACCAAACTTGGCAGCGCGATGAGCCTCAACAAGCGCGGCTTGTAATGCGGCGGCAGTACCAGCCATGTCGCGCGGCGTTGCACTAATGGTGAAAGCACCCTTTGTTTTGGCGAAGATGAAGTTGCCATCGGCAGCCGATGCGCCCAAATAAGGACAGTTGGTAGAGTTTTGTACGGCTTCGGCATAGCGGTCGTTGAGCATGCCTAGTGCCATGTTCTTGGCATAGTTGGCCAAGAGATAGTCAACGTTGCGTTTGAGCGAGTCGGGCCATGCCTCGTGTTTGAACGACACTTCGACCGAACTATTGGCCTGTTCCCTATCCTTGTCCACAACGACGATGGGTTCTTCGTTGTCGGGCACGGGCACATCCACTATCTTCGCTTGGTTGTCGGGGTTCTTCAGGGGTCCGAAAAGCTTTTTAATCATGGCCTCGGTGTGGGCCACGTCGATGTCGCCCACCACAATAATTCCCTGATTGGAGGGATGATACCACTTTTCGTAGTAGTCGCGCAGTTCTTTGGGCTTGAAGTTATCCACAACGCTCATCAGTCCGATGGGGAAACGTGCGCCATATTTGCTTCCCGAATATAATTTAAGTAGGTTGCGTTCGAGCATTCTCATGTTAGGCCCAGTGCGTTCGCGCCACTCTTCGTGTATCACTCCGCGCTCTTTGTCAATCTCGGCAGGGTCGAGAGTGAGGGCGTTTGCCCAGTCGCTGAGTATCAGCAAGCACGAGTCGAGTGCCGTCTGGCGCGTGGTAGGCACGTTGGATATGTTGTAAACGGTTTGGTCGATGGAGGTGTAGGCATTGAGGTCGCCGCCAAACTTCACGCCAAGCGTTTCCAAGTAACGGATAAGTTCGTTGCCTGGGAAATGCTTTGTTCCGTTAAAGCACATGTGTTCTAGGAAGTGGGCCAGTCCGCGTTGGCTCTCTTCTTCTTGTATCGAGCCCACCTTCTGTGCGATATAGAAGTCGGCACGATGCTCCGGCCAGTTGTTATGGCGTATGTAATAGGTCAGTCCGTTGGGCAGTTTGCCTATCCTTACGGCGGTGTCCACGGGGATGGGTGGGGTCTGGTTAACGCCTTGTCCACGCAGGTTGGTGGGGAAAAGCAGGGCCAAGAGTGCCCAGCCAGACAGGATTGTTTTTAGGTTACTCATTACTTGTTTCAATAATTCGGTTACTTGTTAGCGATGCAAAGCCATCGGTTTGCCCCAAATAAACGTAGCACGGCAGGCCCGCCTCGGCTGTATCTCGTTCGGCATTCGCAAGGTTATGGGGGCGAAAGTGTTAGGAAATGCCCCTAGGTTATGTATAGTTGGATAGCGCGAGATGCTGGGATGGAGGAGATGTGTGCCGAGGGCGGTTCGTCCTACCTGCTACTTAATTGGGGTTTAAGGCTTGTTCTGAATATTCTCTGTTATGGAATAAGGCTGCCTTTATCTACAAAGGCTGGTTCCAGAAATAACCTTATATCGGCTTTTTAGAATCAGCTTTTAAGCTGTAAGATGGCTCTGTGAGCTTGTCTGTTGCCGCTCATTTAGGACGCAGGATGCTTAGGCGGGCAGCATTTGCTCTCGCTAGGGGTACACGGTTTGCCATGAACAACCCTAGCGATGAACAAAGTATGCCAGCTAAAATCAAGAGTGGTTTATATCTTTCGCGTTATTCTTTTGCAGCAGGGGTAGTGAACTTCACCTTTTTAAGCTCGCCCCACTTGCCGTCTACGTTCTTGGCCATCGAGCAAGCGTAGTAGGTGGTGAGCGGTGTGGCGTTCCATCTAGCCCTGTCCACGCGGTATTGGTTCCAGTAAATGTCTTTGGGATGGTCGGTTTGCAGCATCTTGATAACACCGATATTGCCCATGTCGGGTTTGTTAAAGGCCTCTTCGGTGATGATGATGTCGCGGTGCAACGATGCTTGGTCGTTGGGCGAATACACTACATCTTGATAGTAGCCGCCTTTCTTGCTTCCGCCAAACTCGCCAATCTTTATGTCGACTGTGGCTTCGCCAGGACCGCCAAGCTTTTTCGTGGTAACGGGAACCTTGGTTATCTCTTGGAAAACGCCATTCTTATCCCATGGCAACACGCAGATTTCGTAATTGGCATCGGGCACCATCTCGCGCCAAGTGTGTTGCTTTTCGGTGGTGTAGTCTTTGCCGCTGAACTGCTTAATCATGTCGTAAGCGTTAGAGAAACCCATCATGGGGCCGTGCTCTTTCACTGTTTGTTCGATGGTTCCACCCTCAAACTGACATAAGGCGTAGCCAGCCACGTCGGTGTTGGGGGTAAACTTCACCGTTACGCTGTCGGGTCCGATGTTTATTACCTGTGCCAGCACCTGCGCCGAGGCGAAACCTTGTCTGCGAGGAGCGGTAAACTGCGTGCGAGACACCTTGCCGGGCTTGCCGTCCTTGCCATAACCAAGGGCGATGAGGGTGTATTCTTTCTCTGGAACAACCACTAATCCGTAGTCTACCAGTTTCTTTTCTTTGACGTTGTCGGTGTATCGGGGTTTCTTCTGACCGGTGAAATATCCGTCAACAACCTCGTCTTTGATGATTCCGGCAATGTCTGATGTGAACAGTGCTAGGCAATAGGCTTGGCATTCGGGCGACTTTTTGAGCGTAACAGTTGGTGCGCCACCCTTGTTGGCCACGCTAACGTTTAGACTTACCTTATCTACACTTTGCGCTTGTACGGCAAACGCGCCAGCCAACAGCATCATCAGTGCGCCGGCACTTCTCTTTAAAACCATCATGTTCTGCATTTTATCTGTTTTTGTTTTGCGGCCACCCACCACCTTGGGTAAGGGGTGGCCGTGTTGTTGTGTTAATACATGTCTACTGTGGCACGGATAAGTCCAAGTTGTTTGATGGCAACCACCTTACCTCCCACGTTTAGTTTCTTTCTGAATGAAGGGTTCAACAATTCTTCTGCCTCGTAAACCAAGATGTCGCCATTCTCACAACCAATCACCAAGTCGTGATAATTCGAGCCACTTAATAGGTCATCGCGGTTGTAAGTCATACTCGTAATCTTCGAAGTTATACCCTTAAGTGGAAGTTTGATTATCTCGTAATCAAATTGACCAGGCCAGCCCAAACCACTACGCTTAATTCCATACACCTCGTTTCCTTCGGAGAAAAGGTCGATATAAGCCTTCGAGCTTGAATTAGTAAGGCGCGTTCCTGCTGCAACGAGGAAAACTGTTTCCTTATTAAACAAATGGCCCTTCACCTCATATGGGAATAAGTACGAGTTAGGTTCATTTAGTCGTCGTCCACGATTGTCTACTGCAAATGTACCAACCATCGACTTACCACCCGTATTATAGTATATTTGGAACCAGCTATTTGCATTGTTGTCCCAATATTGGTCGCCGTTCATTAACGTTAGATAGTACACTTTTGTGTCGTCGGGCATCTTCATTACAGGTACACCTTTCCATCCATCTTTATAGAGGGTGGTCATATAACTCCGGTAAGAGCCGTATGCTCCGTTCTGTAAACTCGTTGCAATAAGCACACGCTTGTTCTTCTCATCGTAACAAGGGATATTCGTTATCCCCCAACAGGTATGTCCAAACTGTGTAATCTTATATCCCAACGAATCTAGGTAGTAAGGTTCCGTTATGAATTTACCTCCTAGATAGTTCCTTCCAAACTGTCTAGTAAACACGCGTCCGTCTTTTGTTGCCACCCATGAAAAAGCATACGAGTCTGTTCCGCCTCCATCTTGGTCCTTACGCGAACTAACCTTAAAGTCAGCGGGGGTTCCCTCATCGAATTGCGAACTCATGTCCCAAACCTTTTGCAAGTTGGCCGCATTGAGCACATACGCATCGCCTTCTTCGGTGATGGCCGTTGCCGACCCAACAAGGCTCACGTTCTTAGCAGCTGAAAGGTCTAATTGTTTGGGCGTGCCAGGCAAATCCTGAGAGAAATGGCGGTCGCTCAATACAAAATCAGAAACGTATCCACCCGTCTTTGGGTCGCGCGAATAATCTAGGCGTATAACGTTAACCTTTCCCACATTAGGTTCGTTAGGCGATTTCGCCGAATAAACAAGGAAGTCGGCCTCGTCTATCTGCGCATGGAAATAAAAGGTTGTTTTCACCTTAAAGCTAACGCCTGTGGATTTCTCGATAATGGCGAAGTCGCCGCGCTCATAATCAGAGATGGGCATTTCTTCCAACTCACACCGTTTCATAAACTCTTCGTAGGGAATTTCGGCTTTCAAGTCTGTACAGAAAACTTTCCCATAGTAGCGCCATTCGTAGCGCACTTCCCCACTGCGTTGCAACGAGTCGAGTTTTCCCCAATTAAAGCACTTCGTTCCGTCTATTCTTATGGGTCTTCCTTCCCTAACGGAAATCTGTATTGGACTACTCATGTAATCACGTGTCCACGTTGGAGGTTTGAGCGACTCGTATTCGTAGTTTCCCTCGTCGCTGAAACAAGCTCCCAACAAAAGGGGAACGCTCAGCCATATCATGAAATATTTAATCCTTTTCATAACACATTTTTGTTTTTTAAGTGCAACACTATACGTTTACTGTTATCGGCGTTACGCCGTCTTCCTCAACAGCTTCTTTCGGATGCTCGGCCAACCACCTTTTAAAGTCTCTCACTAGTCGTATCGCCTTTGCAGGATTTCTCTTCACCAATTCGTCATTGAAGATTAACTTGGTGTCGATATGTGTCACAAAGAGTTTGTACTTCTTGCTCGAATAAGTACCCAAAAGATTTGCCTCCACTTCGTCTTTCCACCATTTGGGTTTGATGGCATCGCGAGTGAGTACCACTAAGGCCTTAGTCCTTTCGCTTTGTCCCAATTGCAGTTCGCCTTGTGGAACCAATTCCACCATCAGCCTTAATCCATGTGGGAAATCTTTCAATCGGGCCGAGCGTTTCATCTTGATGGCAATGGTGTCGTTTCTATTGGTCGCATTAGGTGCGGCCGCCCGTGCACGGAAGGTATAGGTGTCCTGAATTTCATATTCTTCGGGCTTGGCTGTGGTTTCTTTTGGCACCACACGCAGCTTAAAGGTTTCATCGTGCGTTAGGTCTCGCCCAGCGATATGTACTTCCAATAGGGCGTCTATGCTGTTAACATCGTCGTTGTAGAAAAAGAACGATGCCATAGTAGAGTCGGCTTTCTCTGTACCAGGAGCCACCGCATCTCGATAGAACTTCTCGAAATAGACGTATCTGTCGTCCCCGAATGTTAGTAGAGCATCCTCCTTACAGCCCACCAACAAGGCCAAGATGGCCAAAGGGATATAATAAAATAATCTTTTCATAAACAAAATGTTAAGGGTTATTTTAATTCCTCAATGGGCAATGGCACCACACACTCTTCTTTCTTAAAGGGAGCAAATGTGCCGTCGTCCCGTTTCACTGCAAAGTTTAGCCTTTTGTATAGGTAGAACAATTGGCCTTCGCTAATCCATTCGCGTTGTCCCTCGCGCACGAGGTCCTTCAAGAAACCTTCCAACGAAGCCTGCGTAGGCAAGTCGCCATTACGTAAGCCTCTGTTTCTACGCATCTCATTAAGGATTTCGTAGGCCTTGTCAAACTCGTTGTTCCTAGCCAGCGTCTCGGCAATGATGAATCGCATTTCAGACGTACGCAAAATCGGGAAGATGTTCAGCGTGCGTTTGCGTTCGTCCGCATCTCTTGTCTTGACATACCATTTGGTGGAAAGCGAGATGTTGTAAGAGTTTATGGGTTTGTAGAGCAACCTTAAACAGCGTATGTCATCTTTCGACTCATCAACTCCACCTGTTGTCTTAAAGATGTCTTGTCCATCTACATCTACAGCACAGAAACTATATTGTGCCGGCGACTTCTTCTCACGAGGGAAACTAGCCTCTATTCCCGAAAGTTTCGCCTCGGCTTCGTTGTCCCTGTAAATTCCCAACAAGAGGTTGCCAACCATGCGGACATCTCTCATTTGTTCGGGGTCCTGTGCATAGGCAAACCCATTAAAGTCCTCATTTTTGAAAGGACTATAACTGGTTTCGCCTTTATCATCTGTGCACTTGGCATCAAGTACTTCTTGTGCAAGTGTCTTTGCCTTCTCGTAGAACGAGGCATTGTAGGCTGCTTTATACTGGTAAGCCCTTGCCAATAGTCCCGTTATGGCCCAATAGGAGAAGCGGTAGCCACGACCTAAGAAAAACTCGTCAAGGCCTTCAGTCTTTCCATAGCCTTCCATTCCATACTCAAGATTATTATAAAAGCGGGCTTTCCCCGAAGCATTAGCACTTATGCCCATGGGTGAAAAGTCGTAAAGTTTCACTAGTTCGCGTGCGTCTTCCAAATCTTTGATCACCATGTCCAAAGACACCTTTACGGGAACATGCGCACCTAGAACCTCGGGGAAGGTGGTGATGTAAGGTATGTAAGCCTGTCCATCGTCGTTAACAGGTGCGGGAGCAAAGAGCCTGAGCATGTCAAAGTGCAGCAATGCCCTTATGGCCAAAGCCTCACCATATATCATTTTGCGTTCCATCTCACCTTGCTTAAACTTCGAATCGCTTGCTTGCGACACGTTGTCGATAAGGTCATTGGCGGCGGCTATTCTGTTATAGGCCGTCATCCACATGCTGTTAAGTACAGGTTGCAAGGCCACATTTTTAAACTCGCGCTTACCAGCAGCAATGAATATGGAGCTGCTCTGCTCGTCTTCTCGCAGGTCGTTGCGGTATTGGTTAGAGAAAAAGTCGATAACGCCGTATTGCAGTTGCAGCCCATACAGTTCATCCACTGCCAATCCCTTGTAAATGCCGTTGAGCGACGACCTATATCCATCCGAACCCGTGTAAAGTTCGGTCGATGTAGACTTACCGTCTACTGGCACTGTGAGCCAATCGTTACAACTGCTAAACACAAGGCTTAGCATTGCCGATGTAATCAGAAAATATATCGTACGTTTCATACGTTTTGTCTTTTAATATTGATACGTTGTTAGTAACTGGCGCGCAAGCCGATACTATAGGTGTGCGCGTATGGGTAAGAGAGTCCGCGTTCTACCCGCACCGTGCTCCATCTGGCCAAATCCGAGGCGTTGAAATTTAACGACAGGGCATTCAGCTTTAATTTCGAGATAATAGTCTTGGGGAAATCATAGCCCAAAGTCAAGCTGTTGAAATAAACGTAATTGTCGTTTTGGATAAAACGCGATGTGGCATTAGTCACTGAGTTCTCTCTGATGCCATAGAAGGCGGACACATCGCCCACTTTACGCCATCGCTCGGTAAGGATGCGGCGGTCTACATTCTCATCCTTTATCTTGGCATTTTCCACTTTCGAAACAAGCGTATGGTTATAGGCCTGCCCGCCATAGGCGTACTTAAACGAGGTGTTTAGGTAAAACCCCTTGTAGGCCACATTCACACCGAACGATCCTTGCACATCGGGATTAAGGTCGCCACAAACCTGCATGTCGTCTTGATTCCACTCTTTGGTTATTGTCCCGTCTTTCTTACGGAACAGTTCCACACCCGTTGCGGGGTCTATTCCCAACGAAGGAACGGCGTAGATGGCTGTGGTGGATGCGCCTACATAATACAGTATGGGTGGGAGTGAGCCGCCCCTACCGCCATTTTCGCTCTTGTTATTCTCGCGTATGCGCTTGTTATAGTCTTCTATCGAGGGGTTAAGCTTGGTTATGCGGTTCTTGTTCGATGCTAGGTTTGCGTTAAACACCACAGACAAATCGCGGCTGCGGTAAACTGTAACATTGGTTTTCAGCTCAATTCCTTCGTTCAGCACGCCGCCAGCATTGCCGCTATAACTGCTAAATCCAGACGAAGGACGAATTTTTATCTGGTCGATTGTCCTGTCGGTGGCCTTATGATAGTAGGTGGCCTCGAAGAAAAGTCGCCTCTTAAATAGTTCGAAAGAGAAACCCAAGTCTAGTGTCTTGTTCAATTCCCATGTCAAATCCGGGTTACCCATAGTGGCTAAGGTAACTGCGGGCCCTGTGTAATACCACGATTTCGTATCCACATTATAGCTGCTTATCACGTCGAAACGCGAGAATGTCACCTTACCTGTACTTCCATAAGTACCCCTGAAACGAAGAGAGTTAACCCATGGGAACTTTTTCATGAAGGGATAATTGTGCACATTGACACCCAAACCAATGGAAGCGAATGGCGCAAAACGTTTCTTCGAGCTGAATTGCGAGGAACCATCGAAACGGAAAGAGGCATCCAATAGGTATATCTCATTATAAGTATAGTTCAAGGCGCCTAGCCAACCCACAGTTCTAATCGTCGTTTTTGAGTCGTCGGCTTTACCCTCTTGTTGCGCTGCATAAATGGGTGTGTTCAACTGTCCTAGACTAAATCCCTCGTAGCGGTGGGCCCTACTTCTGGCTATTTGCTCTTGCAAATCTACGGCTCCTGTTAAATTGATGAAATGCTTATCTAGCCGCTGGTTGAAATGCACTTCGCCTTTGCTACTCCAGCTCAACTCTTCTTGTTCCGAAGTGTTCAGCTGACCTTTCTTGTTGGCACTTGACGATTTAAACATGGCATCCTTAGGATCTATGAAAGCATTCTTCTCAGTTGTTCTCTGAGTTACACTGAACGAGCCACGGAAGTAAAGCGAGGGAGTAAAATACACATTCATTGCAAAATTGTCGGTAAAGTCGGTTATACCTCCTCTACCCGAATAGTTCGCTAGGTTTTGCTGTTGCCAAAGCGGATTGGCCTTCTTCGACATCGGTAAGTTCTTCAACAGTTCTCCATCTTCTCCATAAATTGCCTCATAGGGCATGTAAGTTGAATAAGTGCCGAAACTTCCGTATGGTGAATCTTCGTATGTTGTGCGGTTTATCGTTGCCTGGTTCTGTATCTGAAGCCATTCGTGCAAACGATAATCGAGCTTCATGCCTGCACCCCAACGATTACGATACGAGCCTTTCATTACACCGCCGTTCTTATCATAGTTCAAGTCTATGCCATAACGAATGGAGTTTACACCACCCGAAACACTCAATGAGTTACGCCAGTTTGCCGTATTGCGTAATGGCCGTGATAGCCAATCGGT
>ERZ773014.264-NODE-264-length-36001-cov-8.343988_pt1 | contig 36001 bp, 31 predicted proteins | sample MGYA00580841_ERZ773014 | MGnify/ENA primary metagenome ERZ773014 (study PRJEB29015, sample SAMEA2737989) | human oral metagenome | biome: human oral; feature: human-associated habitat; material: dental | place: China | collected 2067 ... | reverse complement strand
GAGAGATGTATATTTAGGCCAAGGGGAGGAAATTAAAAGAATAAGAGAAACAATAAAGCAAAATTCAATCAACAAAAGAATTTTTGATAATAAAACAATGAAATATCAGAGTAAATAACTACATTTGCAGTTGTGCACTTTTGTTTGATAACATACAGCTGAAATAATGAGAACAAAAGTAATACTCTGATGCTTCTGCTCACGGCAGTCATCGCAAACGGACAGACAAAGATGGAAAGGAAAGAAATCAAGCAGACCGCAGGACGTACCGCCCTCGGAGAGTTCGCACCGGAATTTGCTCATCTCAACGATAACATTCTTTTCGGTGAAGTGTGGAACCGTCAGGAAGAGATGAGCCTGCATGACCGCTCGCTTACCACAATTCTCTCACTCGTGGCGCAAGGCATCACCGACTCATCGCTCAAATATCACCTGAATACGGCCAAAGCCAATGGCGTGACCCGACAGGAATTTTCGGAGATGATCACTCACGCCGCTTTCTATGTAGGCTGGCCTAAGGCATGGGCGGTGTTCAACATGGCCAAGGAGGTGTGGACTTCAGACATACAGACCAAAGAAGAATTTCAGGCAAGCACACCCTATCCCATTGGCGAGCCTAACACGGGCTATGCCAAATACTTCATAGGGCTGAGTTATCTCGCTCCGATGGAGGCTGACAAGGGGGGCGTGGTAAATGTAACGTTTGAACCCCGTTGCCGCAACAACTGGCACATTCATCACAAAGCCGTTCAGGTGCTCATCTGCGTTGCCGGCCGTGGCTGGTACCAAGAGTGGGGCAAGACACCTGTAGAGCTTTGCCCCGGTGTTGTCATTGCCATCCCTGCCGAAGCCAAACACTGGCACGGAGCCGCCAAAGACTGTTGGATGCAGCACCTGACTTACAATACTCACGTTGAGGATAGCTCATCGAACGAATGGTTGGAACCTGTCACTGATGACATCTACGACAGACTCAAATAAGGCATTGCTCTCCCTATAGAAAGTTCATTTCGCGAGTTATTAGCCTACAATCATGCATTTTGAACTGACTAATGCCTTAACTCCGCAGCATAAATTCTCGTGAGAACTCCAAGTGCCTGAGAAACAAAGTCCTCAAAACACTTGGGTCTGTCAGAATTTTCACCTATCTTGGTGCTGCAAACATAACAAGTAAGCAAAAAACTGACATGACAAAGGTAGCAATTAAAAACGAGAATATCACTTCTTTCGGTGGAATTTACATCATTTCTTTGTGGCTTTTCATACTTCCCCATTGGTTTGGGTGGGGGATTTCATGATTATGCAAGAACCAAGAACCCCAGAAAATCCCCATATCAATGGATAAATCCCAAAAATGTCACTTCAATATATAAAAGTACCTTGCAAGGAATAATGCTGCGGAATTGAGGTTTTAGTTGTGAATTGCTTACTTTCAATGCTCGCGCTATCTTGACTATTGTAATCAAGGATGGAATTTTCTCTGCACGCTCTATTGAGCCTATGTATGTTCTATGTAGGTTTGCAAGTTCAGCAAGTTTCTCTTGTGAGATGCCTTTTTCTTCACGATACTTCTTGACTTTGTTTGCGAATCGACATAATATCTCCTTAGTGCCTTTATCGTTCATGCTTGGTATTCTATAGAGTATCATTCTTTAGAGTGCAAAGATATGGGCTTGATTTTCATTTATCAACAGACTGTAGAGTGCAATTAGTATAAATAAAGTTGAATTCAACCTCAAATTTATTTATGTCATCTGTTTTTTGTAATTTTGTAGTTAAATTTGAATATAAAACACATTGGAATGAAAGATTTATTCAGCAATGAATTTATACTTGAAAATAAAGAAGATAATGAGACTAAAGAAATTTCCGGGTACACAATATATGCACCTAAACAAAAAGAAATGACTAAGGTCAACAATCTTCCTGAGTTCTATCCAGAGTTGCCAGATGAAAAGTTTGACATCATATATTGTGATCCACCTTGGGACTATGGAGGTAAGATGCAGTTTGACAAGTCTTCTATCAAGTCAGAAAACAAAGACTGGAAAAGGGACATATTCATAAGTGCAGCAAGCTTCAAATATCCTACAGTGAAGACAAAAGACTTGATGAAGATACCAATACAAGATATCTGTGCTGATGATTGTCTTCTATTTATGTGGGTGACAAATCCTCACTTAGCGCAAGGAATACAATTAGGTGAAGCATGGGGATTTGAGTACAAGACCGTTGGTTTTGTGTGGGACAAATGCAATCACAATCCTGGTCAATACACTTTGTCTAATTGCGAGTTGTGTCTCATATTCAAGAAAGGTAGAATTCCGCAACCAAGAGGTGCTAGGAATGTGCAACAGTTAATCAGAATTCCTCGAACGAAACATAGTGTGAAACCAATAGGAGTGTTGCATAACATAGAGAAGATGTTTCCAACTCAAAGGAAGATAGAGTTGTTCGCCAGGCATAAACCGGTAGGTTGGACTGTATGGGGGCTTGATGTCAGACCAGTATATAAATGAGGATAATGTGTCTTTCCTTAAAAAGTTGACTTGTAAAGTCAATCATTATGAGGAGGGATAATGGTCAGAAAAGAGACAGGTATTATGATACAGTAATCCGCCTCTATACACATAAACAGATGGGGCGTAAGGAGATTGCGAGTATTATTCCCATCTCCTCGCGAACATTTCTAAGATGGATTCGCAACTTTGCAGAAGGAACTCAAGGGCAAATTGTGATGAAACGTAAAGTAACCAACCCATTATCCCCTCACATCACGATGTCCATCGGCTATTTCACTTGATGCCGTCACGGCCTGGAACAAATGTGTACAAAACGGTGACGAGTGGGCTGTCCGTGGCATGTTGATGGGCGATGTAAGGCGATGTTTGATGCGAACGGTGTGCACGTGACTCGGAAGAGGGTGCTGGCAAGAATGGAAGGCGGGTGAGCGAGATGACGAACGGACAGAAAGAAAAGTGGGAAGAAAAACATGGAAACCTCAGAAAAAAGTGCTATCTTTGTTCTCATGGGAGAGCGCAAGCAGATAAAACAAGTCGAGAGTAAGATTATTGTCCTTCGCGATACGCAGGTTATCCTCGATAGAGACATCGCCGAACTTTATGGGGTGGAGACGAGAGATATCAACAAAGCCGTAAAGAATAACCCTGATAAATTTCCGCAAGGCTATATCATCACCCTCGAAAAAGAAGAGAAAAAGGAACTGGTGGAAAATTTCCACCGGTTCAATCCGCTGAAACATTCAACTGTTCTTCCGAAAGCCTTTACTGAGAAAGGGCTTTATATGCTCGCCACCATCATCAAGTCGACCCTCGCAACTGAAGCCACCATTGCCATCATCGAGACGTTTACAAAGCTCCGTCAGTTGGCAAGAGCCATGCAACAGGCCAACGATGAGATTGCAAAAGGCGGCGAACTGCCAACCGCTCAAGAGCAGAATGCCTTCAAAAACTTGATGGATGAGGTCTTTGCCGACCCCATGCCCATCAGCGTTCAGCGAATGACTTTCGGCGTAAACTTAGGCTTCTTCAAATGGGAGCTGGAAACAACACGAGAGCGAAAGGGGTAGTCCCAAAGCCACGCTGTCGCCTTTTCCCCTCCCCTTGCGCGGTGGATGCCCCTCAGTATCAGCCCTCATGACGTGGGGCATCCAACGCATCGGGTGCATCCGCCACGTGCATACCGGCAGCAGGCTGCGGAGATGACGAGGAGAAAGGGGGCTCCTTCCCCTCGCCCACCCGTATCATGGCAAACAAAGGGCGCGGCATTTGCCGCAGACACTGCGCATAACGCTGTTGGAAAGGCACCTGCCGAACATACTTTCGGTGCTTGGCTTTGTAGAGATAGGCCCGCGGATTATGAGGCTCATCGAGATGCAAACGCAGGCAAAGCTCGTGAATGAGCGGCCCCACACGATAGAGATGCCCTGCCGAAGTGTAGAGCGGAAAAGAGGTACACACGAGGGCTGCGGCCTCAAAAAGGTCGGTGTGGCTGCCACACCAATGCAGGTTGTCGGCGGGGGCAAGCGCCAAGATGGCCGAAATTTCATTTTTCAATGCCCGTAGAATTATATCCATGATTGTTTATGTTTGATGTGAAATTTTCACCTTATTATATATATAGCGTTTGATCTTGCCGCGCAGAAGGTGTTTTTTCGCACCCCTATGAGGGGCCATCCAACCGCCTTCGAGCTGCTTATCCCCATGGAAACGGGAGAAAGAAGCGGCTCCGCGCACAGGAAAAGAGGGAACGCCACACGCCAAATGACAAAACAGACGTCAGAAAAGGCAAAAGCATCGCCCGCTGATTTCCGCCTACAAAGTTAGCGTTTTTCGTGGAAATATTTTTTCCATATACCCCATTTTCCGTTAATAGTCTTTAAAACCATGAGAAACTTAACAATCGTATCACCAAATATCTTCTAAAAAGCTTGACAGGGTGGGGCAAAATTTCGTATCTTTGCATCAGTTCAGTAAGACCAATCTTCTGAACCTTAATAAAGAAATTAAAATGAAAACAGATCAAAAAGAAATGTATTCGCCCCACTTCTCGAAAGCTGAGATGCACCGTTCGGGCGTAGCTTTGAAGTTAGGCATCGACAACACGCCGACGAAAGCCGAAGAAGAAAATCTGCAAGCGCTTTGCACCATGGTTTTAGAACCCTTACGCTTGCGCTTTGGGCGAATCATTATTGCCAGCGGTTATCGCTCAACCGCTTTAAATAAAGCCATCAGAGGAGCACACAACTCACAGCATCTGCTGGGCGAAGCGGCCGACATTCATGTGGCGAGCGAGGCTGAAGGACGTCGTTATTTCGACTACATTCGGCACCACCTGCCCTTCGACCAGTTGCTGTTTGAGCATGCCATGCGCAATGGTTGCTGTTGGTTACACGTGAGCTATCGGCGACAACCGCAACACAATCGCCATGAAGCCTTCCACCTTACCGCCAAGAAGTAAGCGCTTTATCTTATTCTTATAAGAATGACCATAGTAATTTAATTAACAATTTAACAAAAAGAAAGGAACAGAATTATGTCTGTATTGTACAAAATCTACGAGAACAAAAACAAGAAGAGTGCCGGTTACAAAAAGTTTTATGCGCGTGCCGTGCACCAAGGCGTTGTTGACTTAGCAGCCATCTCGGCCCAGATTGAGCGCAACTGTTCGCTCAAACGAAGCGACGTGACGGCCGTTTTGATTGAGTTGGTAGAAGTGATGACCGCACATTTGCAAGACTCCAAGCGCGTGAGAATCGACGGTTTGGGCACGTTTAAAGTGGGGTTGCGCTGCAAACCGGCAGCCTCTGCGGGCGAGTTTAATCCCGTGAAGAACGTGAAGAGCCTGCATGTGAACTTCCTCCCTGCGTCGAATTTGGACCGCGATGCCCACAAACACGTGAAGGAGTTGCTGCGCGGTGTGGCCCTGCAAGAGCATGGCACCTATGTCATCAACAAGAAACCCTCGGGCACTCCGTCTGTAGGCGGATAAGCCTTCCCCTCGCTTCGGCTCCCCAGGGCACCGTCATTGGGGAGCGAAGCCTTTCTTAAAATCATGTTTCACCTTAATAATCAAATAGAAATGAGCAAGTTCAGAACTGACGATTGGAAAGTTGTTATCAAGATTATCATCACTTTGGCCACCGCCATCTTAGGCGCTTTGGGAGCCAAAGAGTTGGGCGAGTGATCCCCTTTCGCAAGCCGATAACAACGCCTCCCCTGCTTTTAAGGTTTAAAAGTGGGGGAGGTTTTTAAAATAGAAGTGTGACCACAAGCTCCTACTACGGGCTATAGTCGCCTTCATACCACCTTCTCCCTCATGCACTTATACGCTTTGATGAGAAGATTCGACTGAAACGGCGTTTTATCACGCATCTACCTTTGCGGCAGCCTGTCGCAACTGATCAAAAAACAAGCGCGTGGCAGCATGATTTGATTGTGCTGCTTCTTCAGCAGCTTCGCGCATAATCTGCGACAAGAAAGCCTCTGTGGGTTCCTCCATGCTTGTCAGCCTATAGGTATCTATCGTTTGTTTCATCTATAAAAAGTTTAATCATAACGATGAATAGCTATGCAAAGATAATCTTTTTCCGTGTAATCAACAAACACCGCATAAGATATTGGCAAAGATTAAACTGGCATAGCCGCAGCAGAAGCATGCGATTTATATTTCCATGGGACACTCATCCTGGCATGAGAGCAGCGCAAGAACAACAGACAGCAAAGGAGGTTTTTTTGCGCTTTTTCGCGCTTTACTTTTGCATTATGCACGAAAAGCCTTACCTTTGCGAACATATTATATTAAGGTGAAGGCGCGAAGGTGCCACAAGCCTCATCAAACAATCGGAAGAATGGATTATAACTTCAGTGAAATAGAAAAAAAATGGCAGAAAGCCTGGCGCGAACAACAGACCTATAAGGTGGTTGAAGACGCCTCGAAGACCAAGTTTTATGTGCTCAACATGTTCCCCTATCCCTCGGGAGCCGGCTTGCATGTGGGCCATCCTTTAGGCTATATTGCCAGCGATATCTATGCCCGTTACAAGCGGCAGCAAGGCTTTAACGTGCTCAACCCCATGGGTTATGATGCCTATGGATTGCCTGCCGAGCAATATGCCATACAGACCGGGCAACATCCTGCACTCACTACCGAGACCAACATCGCGCACTACCGCGAGCAGTTGGACAAGATTGGGTTCTCATTTGACTGGAGTCGTGAGGTGAGAACCTGCGATCCGTCCTATTATCACTGGACACAATGGGCGTTCGAGAAGATGTTTTCGAGCTATTTCGACAATGACCAGCAAAAGGCATTGCCCATCAATTTGCTCGTGAAGCATTTTGAAGCTGAGGGCACTGCGGGGCTACATGCGGCACAAAGCGAGGAACTTTCGTTCACGGCTGCCGAGTGGAAAACCTACGATGAAACGCAACAGCAGCGCACATTGATGAACTATCGCATCGCCTACTTGGGCGAAACGATGGTCAACTGGTGCCCTGAGTTGGGCACAGTGCTCGCCAACGATGAGGTGGTTAACGGTGTTAGTGAGCGTGGGGGCTACCCCGTGATTCAGAAAAAGATGCAGCAATGGTGTCTGCGCACATCGGCCTACGCCCAGCGTTTGTTGGAGGGTTTAGACAAAGTGAACTGGACCGATGCCATCAAAGAGACGCAACGCAACTGGATTGGGCGCTCTGAAGGCACCGAGATTGCGTTTAAAGTGGCCGGCGAGGTACGCGAAATCACCATCTTCACCACCCGTGTCGACACCATCTTTGGCGTCACCTTCATGGTATTGGCACCCGAAAGCGAACTCGTTGGCACGCTCACCAAACCCGAGAAACAGGCCGAAGTGGCCACCTATTTGGACTATGTGAAGAAACGCACCGAGCTCGATCGCATGAGTGATCGCAAGGTGACGGGCGTGTTTACAGGCAGCTATGCCGTCAATCCCTTCACGGGTGAGGAGATACCCATTTGGATTTCAGAGTATGTTTTGGCAGGCTATGGCACCGGAGCAGTGATGGCTGTGCCCGCACATGACAGTCGCGACTATGCCTTTGCCAAGCATTTCAACCTGTCCATCGTGCCACTTATCGAGGGCGCCGATGTGGAAAACGAGAGCTTCGATGCAAAAGAAGGTATCGTGATGAACTCGCCTCGCGACGGAAAAGCCGTGTTTGAGGACTTCACCCTGAATGGAAAAACGGTGAAAGAGGCCATTGCCTATACCAAAGAATATGTCACCCGCCACGGTCTTGGCCGCGTAAAAGTGAACTATCGTCTGCGCGATGCCATCTTCTCACGGCAGCGTTATTGGGGCGAACCCTTCCCCGTTTATTATAAAAATGGACTTCCCTACATGATTCCTGAGGCTTGTCTGCCCCTCGAATTGCCCGAAATCGACAAATATCAGCCCACAGAAAGTGGCGAACCACCTTTGGGACGTGCGAAGAAATGGGCGTGGGACGAGGCCAATCAACGCGTGGTGGAGAACGAGCGGATTGACCAACAGTCGGTGTTCCCCTTGGAATTGAACACCATGCCGGGCTTTGCCGGCAGCTCAGCCTATTACCTTCGCTATATGGATCCGCACAACACGCAGGCTCTTGTGAGCGAGAAAGCCGACCATTATTGGCAGAATGTCGACCTTTATGTGGGCGGAACGGAGCATGCTACGGGCCACTTGATTTACAGTCGCTTTTGGAATAAGTTCCTTTTCGACTATGGCGTGAGCTGCAAAGAAGAACCCTTTGAGAAGTTAGTCAACCAGGGAATGATACAAGGCCGGTCGAACTTTGTCTATCGTGTCAACGACATGGCGAAAGACAAGGCACCCGTTTTCGTGTCAAAGGGGCTGAAAGACCAATACGACACCACGCCCATTCACGTGTGGGTGGGCTTGGTGAAGAACGATATCCTCGACGTTGACGCCTTCAAAGCATGGCGACCCGAATACGAACAGGCCGAGTTTGTGCTCGAAGAGGGACAATATCACTGCGGATGGGCGGTTGAAAAGATGTCGAAGAGCATGCACAACGTGGTCAACCCCGACGACATCATTGACGAATATGGCGCCGACACGCTACGCCTTTACGAAATGTTTCTCGGTCCGGTAGAGGCGAGTAAGCCCTGGGATACCAATGGTATCGACGGCTGTTTCCGCTTCCTCAAGAAGCTATGGGCACTCTTCTATGGCCGCAACAGCGACGCTTTGCTCGCCGATGACAGCCAGCCCACGAAAGAAAACCTCAAGACTTTGCACAAACTCATCAAGAAGGTGAGCGAGGATATGGAGCGCTTCAGCTACAACACCTCTATCTCGGCCTTCATGATTGCCGTCAATGAGCTGGGCCAACAGCAATGCCACAGCCGCCAAGTGCTGCAAGATGTGGTGGTGTTGCTGGCACCATTCGCTCCCCACATCGCCGAAGAACTGTGGCATGCCTTAGGCCATTCGACCACCATTTGCGATGCTTCGTGGCCCAAAGCCAACGAAAGTTATTTGGTAGAGAGCGAGATACAGCTCACCATCAGCTTCAATGGCAAGGCACGTTTCCAAAAGGTTTTCCCCGCAGATGCCGACAATGCCACCATCGAAGCCGAGGCAAAGGCCGACGAACGCAGCCAAAAGTATTTAGAAGGCAAGACCATCGTGAAAGTGATTATCGTGCCCAAGAAAATCGTAAACATCGTAATGAAATAATCCTTGCCGTGAAAAGCCCCCACAAACGGGCTTTTCACGGCTTCATCATTCCTCCTTGAACATCCTCAAACAATGACAAGCAACCTGCAAAAACAACAAGTATGGAGCGAGGTGAAAGACTATTTTTTCATCTCGTTAGGCCTACTCATCTACACCATCTCATTCGTACTCTTCCTCATGCCCTATCAGATTGTGGCAGGAGGAGCCACCGGAATGTCGGCCATCATCTATTATGCCACCGGCTTCCACATGCAATACACCTACATCATCATCAACGGGCTGTTGCTCATTATGGCGCTGTTCATCTTGGGATTTAAGTTCATGGTGAAAACCATCTACGCCATTCTGCTGCTCGCTATCCTCATCACCCTCATGCAAGCCATCGTGCCCAAGCAACCCAATGGGCTGCCTATCCAGCTGCTTGGACCGGGACAAGACTTCATGTCGATGATTATTGGCTGCGTATTGACGGGCGTAGCGCTCTCCACAGTGTTCCTGCATAACGGCTCAACCGGCGGATCTGACATCATCGCCGCCTCCGTAAACAAGTATCACGACATCTCGTTGGGACGCGTTTTGATTGCCATCGACTTCTGCATCATCGGCAGTTGCATGTTCTTTCCGGCCTTCGGTACCTATTTAGAGCGCGCCCACAAAGTGATGTTCGGCCTCTGTGTGATGACCCTTGAGAACTTCTCTTTGGACTATATCATGAATGCCCGGCGCGAGAGTGTGCAGTTTCTCATCTTCTCATGCAAGTATCAAGAGCTGGCCGAAGCCATCGGAACCGAGACCGGTCACGGCGTAACCATTCTCGATGGGCACGGCTGGTACACGGGAAAAGAAGTGAAAGTGCTCTGCGTGCTGGCCAAGAAATTCGAAAGCACCACCATCTTCCGTCTCATCAAATTCATCGATCCGCGCGCCTTCGTCAGCCAAAGTAGCGTCGTCGGCGTTTATGGTGAAGGCTTCGACGAGATGAAAGTGAAAATCAATAAAAAGCTCCATCAGCAACGATTGCAGCAACAACAAAAGGAACAAGCATGAAAATTGTCTTCGCAACCAACAACGCCCACAAGCTGAGCGAGATTAAAAGCATCCTCGGCAGCAGCATAGAAATCGTGTCGCTCAGCGACATTGGCTGCACAGTCGACATTCCCGAGACGGGCAAAACGCTCGAAGAGAACGCCCACATCAAAGCGGCCTATGTGTTCGAACACTATGGATTGAGCTGCTTTGCCGACGACACGGGCTTGGAAGTCGAGGCACTCCATGGCGCACCCGGCGTTTACAGCGCACGTTATGCAGGCGGAGCGGGTCACGACAGCGAGGCCAACATGCGCAAACTGCTTGGCGAATTGGCCGGCGAGCCCCACCGCAACGCCCGATTTCGCACCGTCATCTCGTTGTTGCAAGTCGACGAGAACCATCCCCAAAAGCCCATCGAGCACCAGTTCGAAGGCATCGTCACAGGCCACATTGCCACCGAGAAACATGGGCAAGAGGGCTTCGGTTACGACCCCATCTTCATTCCCGACGGCTATGATCAGAGCTTTGCCGAGTTGGGAGAAACCATTAAAAACAAAATCAGTCATCGTGCACGCGCCGTCGAACAGTTGGCTCTTTTCTTGAAAACAGGCCGATAAAGTCACGAAAACGATGCACTTTGCAGGCTAAAAACGATGAAAAAGCTCACCAATCTCCTTGTTTTTCTTTCGCTCAACGCCGGGCTTTTTGCCCAGACGCCCGTTTGGAAAAACTACCTCTCCTATCAACAAAAACAAGAAATAGCGCAGGCACATCGCAACCTCCTCTATGTATTGGCCTCGCAAGGGCTCTATGCCTATCACCCCGACGACCGCAGCATCCGCACCTTCGACAAGGTGAATGGCCTCGCCGATGCCGCCATTGCCCACATCAGCTACAACACTTCGGCCCACCGCCTCGTGGTGGTCTATGTCAATGGCAACATCGATTTGCTCGACGACGATGGGCAAGTGACCCACCTGAGTGCCTATCGCGATGCCCGGCTCACGGCCGATAAAACCGTGAACAGCATCTGTCAGCACGGCAACGACGCCTTCCTCGCCACGGGCTTTGGCATCGTTCGCCTCAATGTGGCACGCGCCGAGGTGAGCGACACCTATCAACTGCATTGCCCGGTGGCCTATTGTTGGGTGGAACGACAGCTGCTCAAGGCCGCCAGTCCCACGGCAGGAATGTTGCAATGCCCGCTCAACAGCAACCTTGCCGACCCGCTCTCGTGGCAACACACGGGCACTTTCGTGGCACAAACACCCGTCGACAACACGGCATTGTGGGCAAAAGTGGCGCAGGTTTCGCCCGATGGTCCGGCCTACAACCACTTTGGGTTCATGCGCTTTCACAACCAACGGCTCTACACCTGTGGCGGCAAAAGCGAACCCTTCCGCCCGGGTTGCGTGCAAGTGATGCACGAAGGGCGCTGGCAGGTGTATGCCGGTGAGGCCGACATTCAACCCCTAACCCATTTACATTATCAGGATGTGTGCGCCATCGACATCGATCCGCGCGACGAAAACCATCTCTTTGCCGGCGCACGCAACGGTCTTTACGAGTTTCAAAACGGCCGTCTGAAGGCTTTTTATAACGATAGCAACTCGCCCATCGGCACCGCCACGGCCAACAACGACCGTGAATATCAGTTGGTTACGGGCGTGAAATTCGATACCACGGGGCAGCTTTGGCTCTTCAATAGCCAGTCGCTCACAGCCTCCTTGCTGCGTTTCGACGGCCAACAGTGGCACCATCCGCAGCTCAATGCCTTCATGACTTTTGGCCAACGCAGCTTAGCCAACGGCCGACAGCTGCAATTTTTCACCCCCGACGCACTGTGGTTGGTCAACGACAACTGGACACGTCCGTCGCTCTATCGCGTTGATGTGGGCACCGAGCACATCACCTCGTTCACCACTTTCGTCAACCAGGATGGGCAAACGGTGGACAACTTGTGGTATGTGCGCTGCATAGCCCGCGACAAAATGGGCAACCTCTGGGTGGGAACCAACGTGGGACCGCTCGTCCTCTCGCCCGAAGAAGCGCAAAAAGCAAACCCCATCTTCGAGCAAATCAAAATTCCTCGCAACGACGGAACTACCCTTGCCGACTATCTTCTCAGCGGTGTCGACATCACAAATATCGTCATCGACAACGCCAACCGTAAGTGGATGGCCACGCAAAGCAACGGCCTCTACCTCGTGAGCAGCGACAACCAACGCCAATTAGCCCACTACACGGCCGAAAACAGCCCTCTCCTTTCGAACGCCATTGAGAGCCTTGCCTTCGACAACACTACCGGAACGCTCTACATCGGCACCGCAGCCGGCCTCTGTTCGGTGCAGAGCGAGGCCTTTCTCTCGGCCGATGCGCTGCAAAAAGACCAGGTCTATGCCTACCCCAACCCCGTAGAACCGGGCTACACAGGGCCGATAAACATCGTGGGACTGATGGACAACAGCGACGTAAAGATTACCACCGTCGACGGAAGACTGGTGAAACAAGGCCGCAGCAACGGCGCCCTTTTCAGCTGGGACGGCACCAATCAGCACGGACAGCGCGTGGCTTCGGGCATCTATCTCGTTGAGGTGGCCACACCCGATGGTGCGAAAGGCGTGGTGTGTCGGGTGGCTATTGTGAATTAAACCAACGCATGCACAACCACAACAGCTATCGCCACATCCTGAAAACCACCACCCTTTTTGGCGGTGTGCAAAGCCTTAACATCCTCATGGGTGTGGTGCGCACGAAACTTGTGGCCGTGCTTCTCGGCACAACGGGCATGGGCGTGCTCTCGATGTGCAACACATGGGTGAGCTTGCTCAGCGACACATTGGGCTTAGGGCTGCCGATGAGTGCCGTGAAGCAGCTGTCCTCGGCCTATGAACAACCGCAGCCAACCGACTTTTTGCAGCAACTTTGCACGCTGCGCACCTGGACTTTGCTCGCCGCAGGCCTTGCCTTTGTGGTGAGCTTTTTTTGTGCTTTGCTCTGGCATGAAGCCTCTTGGCTCAGCCTGTTGCCCCCCTTTGCCCTCGTTGCCCTGGCAGTAGTGGTGCCCATGACGGTGCTCACGGCCGGCGAAATGGCCGTGCTGAAAGCCACACGCCAGCTGAAAGCCGTGGCCAAACTGTCGGTTTGGAACATGCTGCTCATAGTCATCGTGTCGTTCATTGGCTTCTATCAGTGGGGGTTGCGCGCCATTGTGTCCGTGCTTTTGGCTGCAGCGTTCGTGCAGATGCTGTTCGTTGTGGGCTGCAGTTTTCGGCGTTTCGGCTACAAGGTGGCGTTCAGCAAAGACGTGTTGCGCCGCGGTTGGTCCACCCTTCGTTTGGGATTGGCCTTCGTAGCTGCGGGGATGGTGGCCAATGGGACGGCCTTTCTCGTGCGTTGGTGGCTGCAATGGCAAGGCGATGTGCACGTGGTGGGGCTCTATAATGCCGCCACCATGCTGGCTATGACCTATGCCGGGGTGGTGTTTCATGCCATGGAGACCGACTATTTTCCACGCCTCTCGGGCGTGAGCCATGCCGGGAAAGGGCTCAACCTGTTGGTCAATCGGCAAATCAATGCTTGCATCTTGCTGCTTTCGCCCCTGCTGTTGGGGTTCATGATGGCGTTGCCATGGCTCATTCCACTGCTGTTCAGCCAGGCCTTTCTGCCCATGATGGGCATGATGCGGGGCTGCTTGGTGGCCATGTTCTTCCGCATTTTCACGCTCTCCATCGAATATATCGCCCTTTCGCGCGGCCATTCGGTGCTCTATCTCGTGCAAGAAGGGGCATCGGCCGTGCTGCTTGTGGCGGCCGTCGCTATGGGCTTTGCGCTCGGTGGCCTCACCTTTGTGGGCTATGCCATCGCCCTTGCCACCGCCTTGGAGGCGCTGTTGGTGCTCGTTCTCACCCACCATCGCTACCACTTCATGCTGCATCGTGCCACATGGCGATGGGCTGGCGCGCAATTTCTGCTGCTCCTCGTGACACTATGGAGCTGCCTTTGGTGTGCAGGACCCGCAGCTTGGACACTTGGTTTGGGCGCCTTTGGCCTGTCCTGCACCGTCAGTTGGCGTTGCTGGAAGGCATTTCACGCAACGAAAGATAGACCAAAGGCAGCGTGACAAGAAGGGTAACGACGTCGCTAACGGGCTGACTAATCTCCACACCCAACAGTCCAAAATGGTGGGGAAGCACCAAGATGAGCGGCACAAAGAACAGCCCTTGGCGCGCCGCAGCAAGGATGTTGGCACGGATGGGCATGCGACACGTCTGCGTCACCATGTTGGCTGGAATGATGATGGCACTGAAGATGATCGTCAACAGCTGATAGCGCAGGGCGGCAGCACCCACGTTCACCACGTGAATGTCGTCGCGAAAGAGGGTGATGACCTCGCTGCTGAAGAACGAAAGGAGCACAGCCATGCACACGAGGAACACGGCACTCACCTTCACACAGAACCAAAAGCCGCCCTTCACCCGGTCATAAAGTCGGGCGCCATAACAGAAACCGCACATCGGTTGATAGCCTTGTCCCAAGCCAACCACCATGCTGAAGATGAACATCGTGAGGCGATTGACAATGCTCATGCCTGCAATGGCAGCATCACCAAAACCACCTGCGCCCACATTCAGCGCGATAGTGGAGAGGCTGGCCAACCCCTGTCTGAGCAAAGAGGGCGTGCCTCCGGCGATAATCTCACGCACAAAGCTCCCACGAAACGTCACATTTTGCCAATGATAATGAATGATATGCGGATGCAAACTCATGCGATACATCACCGAAAAGCCTATCATTTGTCCGGCCACTGAAGCCCAGGCCGCACCCGAAACCCCCATGCCACACGTGAAAATCAACACCGGATCGAGCACGCAGTTCACGGCGGCTCCCACCACAACCCCATACATCGAGTAGCGCGCATAGCCCTGATAGCGCATCTGATTGTTCATGCAAAGGGTGCCCATAATAAAAGGTGTGCCGAGCAAAGAAATGCCCAAATAGTCCTTGGTGTAGGGCAGAATGGTGGGTGTGCTGCCCAAAAGGATGGACAGGGGATGAAGAAACAGCAGGCCGAGAACCACTATCATCGCGGCAAAAAACAAGGCATAGGCCAAAGCCGTGCTGGCCATTCGCTCGGCATTCTGCTTGCGCTCGGCACCCAATTCGCGTGCAATATAGGTGCCGGCACCGTTACCAAAGAAGAAAGCGAAGGCCTGAACGACAAACATTACCGAAAACACGATGCCCACAGCAGCCGTAGCTTGCGTGTTGATTTTGCCCACAAAATAGGTGTCGGCCATGTTATAAAGGCTCGTCACCAGCATCGAAATGATGGTGGGAACGGCCATGGTGCCAATCACTTTCGGTATGGGTGCCGACGTGAGGAATACATAATTCTCGTCTTTCTGCATTTTTTTATCCGTTATGCGCTGCGCCCTTCCGCGGCAACAGCACATCTCTATGGAATGATGATCCTTATTTCACTTCCTGCCTCTTGCGCTCTTCTAAAAATTCTATCGCCTGATATACCTTTGAATAAGGCTTCGTGTAATCTTCCAACTGCTTGGAACGGCGGATAGCCTCAGCCATTTTTTCGCCGGAACAGAGCGCTTCCACCCAATCCTTCTTTTGTAAAAAGGTGGTATGCTTGTCGAATTTTGGGATAAACTCCCTAAGCTCTTTCACCACCTCTTCACACCTTCCATAAGGTCGACCAGGCTCTTTATAATGCAACAGGAACCAAAATTCGATTGAAGGACAGCTGTCACAGAACACCACATTACCGTTTTTCGCATACTTATGTCGCAGGTTCTCCATTCGCTTTTTAGCACCTTGATCCCGCTGTGCCACATCGGTATCGAAGACAACAATAGCTGTTCCCTCTTCATCGAGCACCTTTTGAATGGGCTTTTCTAAGTCTTTGATATTCGGATAACCGAAGTTCCCATCGGACACTTTCATCCGGTAGCCCTTCACTTCGCGCAACCCTTTGAAATAATAACATTCCGTTTTACCCTCACCAATGATGGTAGGTATGGGCGAACGGAGCGTTCGTTGTCGTTGTTTGCGTGCCATGTTTTAATAAATATTGGGCAAGGCACCAAAACGACCATTGCGGTAAGCATGTTGGAGCGAGCGTATCTTGTTGAGTCCTTTGAACTCTATGAGCGCATAAAGCGACGAGCTTCCGTTCGCCTCTTTCTCGGTAAACCACACCGAATCTTTGCGAAAGAGGTCATCGACACGGCTTAGCAAAGGGTCGTAGTGGGTGGTTACCAAGAGTTGGCTGCGGCCCTTTTCTTGCAAAAACTGCTCTATCATAAACGCCACGACCTCGGGATGGAGCGACGAATCAATCTCATCGACAGGCAAAAAACATTGCTTTTTGATAGCCGTATAGATGCCTGCTTCCACACCAAAAGCGCGACTTGTGCCCCGACTTTGCAAGTTTTCGGGCAACATATAGTGCTGGGGTTCGCCATGATCATCAACCACTGTATGCTCAAAATAGGTGTGAAGCTGATAAAGTTTTTTGCCCGACAAGGATGCTTCTTTCAGGACTTCTGCCACACTTGCCGTGCCGTGCTGCAAGCCTTCAAACACCTCTTCCAATGGAATGGCCTCTTTTCGTGTCTTGATCCCCGTAATATTGAAGTCGGCGCGATGTACAAATTGCAGCAGATAGGCCTTTAAGTCCGTATCGTCTAATAATTTTCGGTTTGCATAATCAAACATCTCGGTGTCGGTTTTGATTACCTGCATCCCGCCGTTTTGCATCCAATCGCGCGCTGCATCGACCAAAGCAAGCGTACAGTTCACCTTTTTCCGTGCGGCGAAAAACGACATGTTGGGCAGACATTTCACGGTGAGCGCTTCCAACACCGCACGACTCACCTTCAGACTGCTATGCAATTTCAACGTCGATTGCCCCTGTTCTAAGCCACGTTCAAGAAGCAACGTGGGCTGATGCGTTTTGTAATAAGACAGTTCTTCACGATAGACCACGTGTTGATCTAACGCCAACTCATATTTATATTTTGTCTCGCCAACAAAAAACACCAGCTTAAACACACTGGGTTCGGTGGGTGTATGCGCATCTAAAAGGAATGGATCAACATCAATCGCATCGTCCATCGTCTTGGGATTGTGGAACCAAAAGCGACGTAAAAAATCGAGGGCTAACAACAAATTCGACTTGCCACTGGCGTTTGGACCATAGATAACCGCAAAACGAAGCAACCGCACTTGCGGGGCAACGGTCACCACTTGCGTATCTTCAAACGTGGTATCTTTCGTTGCTTCAAAACTAAGTGTAGCCTCATCTTTAAACGAACGGAAATTTCTTACGCTAAATTCTTGAATCATCTACTTTTATCTTTTGTCACATTTCAAAAAAGAATTCTTTCGGAACACAAAGATAAAAGATTATCTCTTACAGCATTTATTTTTCAACAAAACATTAACTTTATTTTTAAAATCAGCTCATTTATAGCCAATTTTAAAAATAGAAACTACGAAAAACTCATTTTCTTTTTACGAGAATTTCGCCAACTATCCGCTCATCCGTTGCAATTCCCCAAATTGTTTTTCGCCATTTCGTATTACTTCCCCGAAATTTTTCGACACGAAATGTAGCAATCCCCCAAATTGTTGAAAGCAATTTCCTCATAAAAACAGCGTCATATAAACGGGCAAGCAGAGCAGGGTACCATCCTTTCGCACATCCTTTGTATAGAGCAAGTAGCGGTTTTGCACCCTATCGGCATATTTTTTGGTGAAGGCATCCAACGAGGTGTGTGCCTTGTAGCCCGACGATTTCACTTCGATGGGGCACACTTTTGCTCCCCGGCTCAAGATGAAATCCACCTCATAGTTGTGCTTTGCGTCTTTCGGAAACGTGTAATAGAATAGGTTGTTGCCCGCAGCCACGAGCATTTGGCTCACCACATTCTCATAGACATAGCCCATATCGGTGCTCAACTTGTCGCTCCACAGCTTCTGATAAATTACATTTTCGGTCACATCCTTATCCATAAATGCCTGTGTAACAAAGAGTCCTGTGTCGCCCATATAGAGCTTATAGGCCTCCATACTGCCGTGCATGGCCAGCCCAACATGCGGGTCGTTGGCATGATAGGCGATGTTGACGGTCATCGAGTCGGCCATGTTGGCAATGGTTTCTTCCAAGATAGCGGGGCGAACGCTGTTGCCCAAGACCCCACGTGCCTTGAAACGGGTGGAGGATTGCGCCAACTGTTGTGGGATAAACCGGAACAATCGTGAGGTACGCCCCGTGGGATCGAGTTTCATAAAATCGTCTTCATAGAGTGAGAGGATGCGTCGTTTCACGTCATCAACATGCGACAAATCACGGTGTTGCAGATAGGCCTCGACGGCTTGTGGCATACCTCCGATGAGCATATACAGCCAAAAGTCGCGCATCAACTTTCGATTCACGCCATCGCCCAAAGGCAATTGCAGTTGAAAACTATGCTGCAACAAAGGGATTGTGGCAGCATCGCCCAACGCCCATCGAAACTCTTCGTAGTCCATGGGGTACAAACACACCTGCGTTTCTTCGCTCGGCAACACAATATCCTTGACATTTTGGCGAATAGAAATGAGCGACCCTGTCTCGATATAATCATAACGTCGGTCTTTAACCAAGTGCTTAATGGCTTGTCGCGCATAGGGTTCCATCTGCACTTCGTCGAAGATAATGACCGATTTCCGCGGTGTTAGGGACACACCATATAATAATTGTAGCCGCAGGAAAAGGTAATCAATGTCGGGAAAATCTCTGAAAAGACCGTGGACTTCGGCCGATGCGATGGAGAAATCTATCAGCAAATAAGTTTCATATTCAGCCTTAGCAAAGGATTCTGCCAGCGTAGATTTGCCCACACGACGCGCACCTTTAATCAGCAATGCCGAAGCTCCTTGCTCCTCTTGCTTCCACTTGAGCATGCGTTGATATAACTTTCTCTTGAATTGTAGTGCCATTGTCTTATGCTTATTTTCAGGCAAAAATAGGCATTTATTTGCATTTCCCCAAATTGTTTTATGCCGATTTGCACCGTTTCCCCGAAATTTTTTGACATGAAATGTAGCAATCCCCCAAATTGTTTTACACCCATTTGCTGCATTTCCCCAAATTGTTGTGGGCGGAACCAACCGGTTGTGCTGCGCGTTTATCGACTCGGTATAGCATGAGACAGGCATCACCGCCACACGAAGTCAAGCGTCATCGGTTTTAGTATTGAACAGTGTTGACCTCTTCTCAGGATTGTGTGCTAAGGTAAATCGGTCTAAATCGGTGAGCTACCGTTTTTTATTCTCTCACATCCATTTTCTTCTCCTTCACATTTGACTCTGTTGGGAGGTAGCCAAAGTGCTCTTTATAGCATTTTGAGAAATAGGAAGGTGACGAGAAGCCAACGCGATAAGAGACCTCAGAAACGTTCATTCCACCTCGGCGTAACAGTCGTTCGGCCTGTTGCAGGCGCGTGATGCGAATGATTTCCACAGGAGATGATTCTGTGATTGTTTTCACCTTGCGATAGAGTTGCACACGGCTCATGCCCAATTCCGAAGCCAACATTTCAACATTAAACTCAGAATTGGCGAGATGCTTAAGGATACATTCAAAGAGAAGATTCATGAATGCCGTGTCACCATCAAGCTCTTCTGTGCCTTTCACTTCTTCATTGGGGTGGAGATGGCGCTCTAATTGACTGCGTTGCTCGTGCAGTTGCATGTAGTGATGCAGTTTTTCTGTGATGCTTTTTTCAGTCATTCGATGTCGGTAAAGGGTCATGCGATAGACATAAATGAAGATACCGATGAGCAAAACAAGGATGATGATGGTGAGGAGCAAATACACCTTTTGGTGATGATAGCGCATGAAGAACGTATCGAGACGCCGATGCAGGTCTTTGATGCGTTGCTGTTGCATATCCATTTCATCAGCCTGCATGAGCATCAGCGGTGCTTTTTCGGGTGTAACGAGCGCCGACTGTAGGACGTTCTCTTTCTGATAAGGACGATGGCGAAGGATGTTCATGGCCAATTTCATCACAAGGTCGCCACGTGTGGGATAGATGTAAGAGGCCGAAAGCACACTGTCTGCGACAAGTTTTAAGCCCCCTTTGGACCCTGAAAGTGCATCGACACCACAGAATGCAGTTGATTTAGGCAGGACTCCGGCCTCGCGTGCCCCCATAGCCATGCGGTCGTTTTGCGCAAAAACACAGGCTATGGCGTCACAGGCAGTTTCGGCATGTTGCTTGAAATGCTTCATTACGCGCGTTCCACTCTCCCTCGTCCAGTCTCCTTGCAAGCTCGCCACGAGTTGAATACCAGGATGCTTGCTGAGGCTTTCTATAAATCCTCGATGACGTTCAATCGCTGGTGATGACCCTTTTAAGCCCATGATCTCGAGCACCTTTCCGTGATCGCCCACCAATCGTGCCACATAGTCGCCCATTCGGCGTCCCACTTCCACATTATCGGCACCCATAAATGCGGTGTAGTAACCATCCGTTTTGCGGTCGAAGAGAATTACAGGAATCCCTTTCTTCATTGCTTTGTTGACAACAGGCGTAATGGCATAGGCCTGATTGGGCGAGATGATGAGCAGATTGACGCCCTCACTGATGAATTGCTCTATCTGTTGAATTTGCCGTTTATCGTTATCATCGGCCGAAGCAAACTTTATTGTGATGCCATCTTCCATGTAGGTGGCCGTTTGGAGCTCCTGGTTTAGTTTGTCGCGCCAAATATCTTCCGAACATTGCGACACACCAATGACATAGTGTTGATGGGTGTTGGTGTCACAAGAAAATGATGTGAAACCAAAAATGAAACTAAGAATATAGGGAAATAATTTTTTCATTAGATGATGATGCTATAGAAGAATGTGGCAAAGATAACATTAAAATGGCTAAAATCAAAACTAATTGTGCAATTACCCCCAAATCGGTCATTAGATTGCTTGTTGGTTATTTTAGATGAAAGCGATTGTTGCCTGTTGATCTTTCATTTTCTTGTTGGCAGATTGTAGGCTTTCTTCGTTCGAAGTAGACAGCTGCGCCTTGGACAAGACGGCGTCCAATTTGTCCAACAAGCAAATCATATCTGTAAAAATTCTAACCACCAACTTGGGGGAAAGTCTGCTTTCTTTCGGCATGAAATCCCGCTAACGGGCCATCAGGGGGAAATCTGTGCTGCTGCAATCGTAGACGGAATAAGTTTTCAGCACATTTAGAACAAATGATGAAACATTTGTTACATGTAACGAATTTTTTATATTTTGAACTATTATTGCGAATCGTTGTTTTTGCCATCTGCTATCTTTGCAGCGTTATCAAAACACCCCGTCGGCTTTAAGCATGGAGCTCTATGCTCCAAATCAACAGCTTTACTGGGGGCAAGAAATAGCTGAAGTCAATTTTAACAATCAATATTTATAATAATGAACAATCTGAAACGACTCGTTTTGAGCTCATTGCTCACGTTCTGTTGCGCCTTGATTTATGCGCAGACAGAATTTACAGGAACAGTTGTCGATGTGAATGGCGAACCGATTATTGGTGCCTCTGTTATGGAAAAAGGTACGAAGAACAGCGCCATCACCGACATTAATGGTAACTTCAAACTGCAGACAAAGGCAGGTTCGACACTCGTGGTGTCCTACATTGGCTATGCCCATCAGGAAGTGAAGGCTTCTCCGAATCAGAGAATCATCTTGAAAGAAGATGCTAAGCAATTGAATGAAGTGGTGGTGACGGGTTACACGAAGCAACGTAAGGCCGACTTAACAGGTTCGGTTGCCGTGGTTTCGACTGATGCGCTAAAGACTTCGTCCGACACAGACCCCATGCGTGCATTACAAGGAAAGGTGCCCGGCATGAACATCACCGTGAATGGCTCGCCCAGTGGTGCCGGAACCGTGAGAATACGCGGTATCGGCTCATTCAACACTTCGCAAGATCCGCTTTACATTGTGGATGGTGTTCCCACGAATTCAGCCCTCAACTCGCTCAATGCCAACGACATTGAAAGCATGCAAGTGTTGAAAGATGCGGCTTCGGCCTCTATCTATGGTTCGCGTGCTGCGAATGGTGTTATCATTATCACTACCAAACAAGGAAAGAAGGGTGATAAAGTGAAGGTGGATTTCTCAACCAATCTCACCGCACAATTCTATACAAATCAGTCGAAGATGAAGTTGAGCAACACGCAGCAATATGCCACAGCCATGGTTCAGGCAGCTCTTAATGATGGAATAGACCCCGCTATCTATGCACAGAACTATGGACTGAACATCAATGCCACAAGCGGAACGCCGATTAGGGTTTGGGACCCGGCACAAGCTAAATATGTGAATTACACGGTAAATGGCCGTTACGATGGCTTCATCAATAGCCGAAAGACGATGCGTTTCTCGGACACAGACTGGGTAGATGAAATATCCAGAACGGGTTTTGCACGCAACTACAATGTTTCTTTATCGCATGCAAACGACAAACATTCGGCGATGTTCTCTTTAGGATATAAGAAGAACGATGGTATTTTGAAATATACGGATTTCCAAAATATCTCGGCACGTATGAATGCCACTTATAATGTGAACAAAATTGTTACTGTCGGTGAGAACTTTACCCTCACTTACACCAAGCAAGTGGATTGTGCGCCGATGGAAAATGCACTAAAAATGGCACCAACCGTACCGGTTTACGAAATTGATGGCACCACCTTTGCAGGTCCAGTAGGGGGAATGAGCGACCGACAGAACCCTGTTCGCGAAGAATTCCATAATAAAGACAACCATTTGGACTATTGGCGTGTATTTGGTAATGCCTTCGTGGACATTAAACCGATGAAGAATTTGGTGTTCCGCTCTAATTTCGGACTTGATTTCACCACTTCTTTCATCAATTCACTCACCCACACTTTCACTTCAGACGTTGTGAAAAATAATCTCGCTAAAACGAACCTCGGTCAGACCAATAATGTGAACTACACTTGGGCGAACACATTGAACTATAATTTTGATGTTCAACAGCATAATTTCTCCATTCTCGCAGGTTCAGAAATCAATAAGCAAAGTGTTGTTGACTTCAGTGCTTATTCAGAAGATTATGCCTTAGAAGATGTTGATTACATGTGGCCAAATGCCGCTACCGGCACCATGCGCAACAGTGGTGCCAAGGTGGGTTATCGCTTAGCTTCATTCTTTGGCAAACTCGATTATAATTTCCAGGATTTGCTGTTGGCTTCATTCACCATCCGTTATGATGGCTCTTCGCGCTTTGGTGCCAATCATCGCTGGGGTACTTTCCCTGCAGCATCAGTAGGTTTCCGCATTTCTCAGCTGTTAAAGAAAGATTGGCTTGACGATTTGAAACTGCGTCTTTCTTGGGGTAAGACGGGTAACCAGGCCATTGACAATAATGCACAATTTGGCCTTTACGTTCGCGATTATGGTTTGGATCGCGTCAGTTCAACTGCCTATGACCTTCGCATGGCTGGTTCAGGCACGTACCCTTCGGGCTATAGGGCTATTCAAACAGCTAATCCAAACCTGAAATGGGAAACAGCAACACAATATAACCTTGGTGTTGACTATATGCTCTTCGCAGGTTCGCTCTATGGCAGTGTCGATGCCTACATTAAGAATGTGAGCGACATGTTGATCAATCCTGCTTATCTTGGTGCTATGGGCGAAGGTGGAGCAACCTGGAGCAACGGACCGTCATTGCGTAACTGGGGTATGGAATTTGCTTTAGGTTATCGAAAGACCTTAGCCAATGGCTTAGGCATCGACGTCAACGGAAGTCTTGATTTCTTCCGTAACCGCGTAACCAGTCTGCCTCCTTCCACAACAGGTTCTTATGCCCACACGACAAAGGAAAATCTCGTTCAATCCCATAAGCCCTACGGCTCTATCGTGGGTTACGTTGTAGATGGACTCTATCAGAACCAGAACGAAGTGAACTTGTCGGGACAAGACAATGCACGCGTAGGTGGTTTGAAATACAAAGATTTGGATGGTGACCACAAAATCACTTCAGCTGATCAAACCTGGATCTTCAATCCTGTTCCTGCTTTCTCTTATGGTTTGAACATTGTGCTCACCTATAAGAACTTTGATCTCACGATGTTTTGGCAAGGTGTCTGCAACCAGGATGTTTACAATAATCAGAAGTTCCAAACCGATTTTTGGAGCATCACCGACCCAGGTTCAAACAAAGGAAGTCGTATGCTGGATGCATGGACAACGAATAACACCTCGTCAACCATTCCTGCATTGACCATCAGGAACAGTGCTGATGAAGGTCGTGCCTCATCTTATTATGTTGAGAATGGCTCTTATTTAAAGTTGCGCACATTGCAAATAGGTTATAATCTGCCTAAGTCCGTGCTTTCAAAGCTCATGATGAGCAATGCTCGCATTTATCTATCTGGTCAAAATCTCTTGACTATCAAGAGTAGCAGTCTGACTTGTTCAGATCCTGAGAACCCAAATTGGAACTATCCTATTCCAACTTCAATCTCATTTGGTTTACAAGTTGGTTTCTAACGATTTAATTTAAATTGACAGACAAATGAAAAATATATATATTGCAATTCTATTGCTAACAGGCAGCTTCACACTTTCAGGCTGCAATGATTTCCTTGACTATAAGCCGACAGCTGTAGTTGATGAAGAGAAGGCTTTCTCTGACCCTGAGGCTATGACCAATAGTGCCTATGCGATGTTGGGCGATTGCTGGTATCAGTATCCATTTAATCTTTGGACTTATGGCGATGTCACTTCAGACGATTGCTTAAAAGGTGGGTCGGGAGTAAACGACACAGATTATCATCCATTTGAAATTTGGACGAACATGACCTCAACGATAGGTCCGTTAGATGAACTTTGGTACAGACTCTTTGCAGCTGTCTCACGCTGTAACCGTGCCTTAGCCTCACTTGAGAAGTATGGAAACAGTAAATTAGGCGCAACCGTCACGGCACAACGCATTGCTGAAGTGAAGTTTTTGCGTGCACACTTCTATTACAAGCTGATTACGGTGTTCCGCAAAGTGCCATGGATTGACGAAGAAGTGTTCAAAAACAACACACAGGAGAAAACGCCTAATGATGCACTCACTTATCAACAACTCTATGAGAAGATTATCGCTGATTTCAAAACGGCTTATGATGTCTTGCCTGAAATGCAAAGCGAAAGGGCTCGTGCCCATAAGATTGCAGCTGCATCCTATTTAGCAAAGTGCTATCTGGATCTGGCTTGGGGCGATGGTTATGAGCAAACAACGGGTGTTTCGCACATCAACCCCACTGATATGCAGAAGGTAATCGACTATACCGATGCCGTTGTCGGTTCAAATTATGGTTATCTTGAAGATTATGGCGACATCTTCCTGCCGGAACATAAGAATAGTAAAGAATCAATTTTTGCCGTACAATGTTCTGATTATAAAGACGATAACACCACTTTCGGCCGTGCAAACTGGTCGAACACACTGAATGGTTGTTGGGGAATATGGTCTTGTGGATGGGACTTCCACAAACCTTCACAGAATCTTGTAGATGCTTTCAAAACGAAGAACGGGCTTCCTGAGTTTGATGATTTCGACCAAACACAGGCTCATCCTGTAAATGGACATCCTACAACGCAAAAGTGGGACCCACGTTTGTTCCATACCGTGGGCATGCCAACCTTCCCCTATAAGTATGAAAATCAGTACACACTCACGAAAAAGAATTCGCGCAATCCAAATGATTATGGCTATTACACCTCGTTAAAGGAGGTTCCACAGCGCAGTAAGGGCGAAACTTACAACTCGCCTTGGCAGGCTTTTGCCATGAATGAATATGTGTTCCGCTACACGGATGTAATGCTCATGCGTGCAGAAGCACTCATCGAACTTGGCCGCTTGTCTGAAGCACGCACAATCATCAATGCCATTCGTCAGCGTGCTGCCAATTCAATCAACAAGCATATTGCCTATGCTGCCAATCAATGTGAAATAGCACTTTATCCAAGTTCTTATTTCGCCGACAAAGAAACTGCCCGCAAGTGTCTGCGTTGGGAACGTCGCTTAGAGATGGGCATGGAGCACGAACGCTTCTTTGATCTGCGTCGTTGGGGCATTGCTTCGGAAACGTTGAATCATTACTTCCAAACCGAAGTCAATGACAATTATGAAGGAACGAAGTTTGCACAATACTATAAGGATGCGCACTTCACACCCGGAAAGAACGAATTCTTCCCAGTCCCCTACAACCAGTTGTATTATATCCCAGGATTATACACACAGAACAAGGGGTACAATAAATAGGAAATAACGATATGAAGAACATCCATAAACTCGTGATGGCGGCCTTTTGTGCCGCTTCATCACTTGCTGTTCAGGCGCAAGCTCCTGGGACACTCAACATACTTGGCGACAATCATGTGATTTATCGCTTGCAATCAAAGCACAAATTCCTCATCTTACCGATCGAAGAAAAGGAAGAAAATGCCCATTTACGCGTGATCAGAGATAATCAAGTGGTGAAAGAACTCAACTGCCGTTTGGCCATTGACAACGTTGATTATAGCGTGCCTTTGGAACTCGACACACACCAAGATAGCGACGTGTTACTCGACATTACATTTCAAAGCAATCGCCGTTCTACCGGAGCAGTCAAGGACTTCGTAGCTTGGAAAATGCTAAAAACAAGCGATCAGTTCGACACTTCCAACCGCGAGAAATATCGTCCTGTCTATCATCACACCCCACTTTGGGGCTGGATGAACGACCCCAACGGCATGTTCTATAAGGATGGAGTGTGGCATCTCTACTTCCAACGCAATCCTTATGGCTCGTATTGGGAGAATATGACCTGGGGACACTCCACTTCCAAAGACCTTGCACATTGGACATTTGAGGGCGATGCCATCACTCCCGATGCTCTTGGAACAATCTTTAGCGGCTCTTCTATAGTTGATAAAGAGAACACAGCAGGCTTTGGTAACCAGGCAATCGTGGCTTTTTACACCTCAGCCGGCACAAATCAGACACAGAGTTTGGCTTATAGCACTGACAATGGAAAAACCTTCACCAAATATAACAATAATCCTGTGATTACAGCTAATGTGCCTGATTTCCGTGATCCACATGTGTTTTGGAATGAAGATATCAAGGCTTGGAACCTTATTCTTGCTGCTGGACAGGAAATGAACATCTACAGTTCCAAGAATCTGAAGAACTGGGTGCTCGAAAGTAAGTTCGGACATGAATATGGTAACCATGGAGGGGTTTGGGAATGCCCTGACCTGATGAAGTTACCGGTTAGCGGAACCCATGAAACAAAATGGCTACTCATTTGCAACATCAATCCCGGTGGACCTTTTGGCGGCAGCGCTACACAGTATTTTGTTGGCGATTTTGATGGCCATAAGTTCACTTGCGAGAGCAAACCGGAAGTAACGAAATGGATGGATTATGGTAAAGACCACTATGCTACCGTCAGTTTCGACAATGCACCCGATGGAAGGCACGTTGTTATGGCTTGGATGAGCAACTGGCAATATGCCAATGAAGTACCAACGATGCAATATCGCAGCGCTAACTCAGTGCCGCGCGATCTCGGTCTCTTTACTTTTGGCGATGAAACCTACGTGAGTGGGACGCCTTCTAAAGAGCTGTTGGCACTTCGTAGTGCGAAGGTTGGGAAGCCAACTGAAGCCTGTGAAATTGTGATGGACATTCGTTCGCAGTCTAAGCCCACGGTCATCACGCTCAGTAACGATAAGAACGAGCGTGTTGTGATGACCTACAACCCTAAGAACCGCACGTTTAGCATGGACCGCACACAAAGTGGAATGACGGATTTCAGCAACATGTTTAAGACCGTAAGCATAGCCCCCACATACGGGACAATCACACAGTTGCGCCTCTTCATCGATAAATGTAGCATTGAGGCTTTCGACGCTGCAGGGAAAATGGCCATGACCAATCTCGTGTTCCCAACACAACCCTATAACAACCTTGTGGTAAAGGGAGGTGCAAAGACAACTATCTATGCTTTAAAATAAAGTGAAAAGAAAAATCGTTCTCCGTAAAAGAACGATTTTTCCTTCTGTCAATTCCAATTTAACAACAAACAGTCAATCAAAAATAAAAATCAATCCTCAATATGGAAAAAAACAACAAACTAACGATTATCCCCGTGATGCTTTGCTTCTTTGCGATGGGCTTCGTCGATCTTGTGGGCACAGCATCTAACTATGTAAAGTCTGACTTGGGGTTAAACGACGTGCAAGCTAATATATTCCCGTCCCTTGTTTTCTTTTGGTTCCTCATTTTCTCTGTGCCTACAGGGGTGCTGATGAATAAGATCGGACGCAAAAAGACAGTGTTGTTATCACTCGCTATTACTTTTATATCCTTACTTCTGCCCCTCTTCGGCGAAAGTTATGTTTTGATGTTGATTGCCTTTTCATTGCTTGGCATTGGTAATGCACTCATGCAAACCTCACTCAATCCGCTGGTTTCAACCGTAATTAAAGGTGGGAACCTTGCCAGCACCCTCACTTTCGGCCAATTCATCAAGGCCATTGCATCGTTCTTAGTGCCTTATCTCGCAGCTTGGGGCGCTACAGCAACACTGCCTAACTTTGGTTTAGGATGGCGTATCCTTTTCCCTATCTATATGGTAGTGGGCATTATAGCAACCTTGTTGCTTCTGGGCACGCCCATTGAGGAAGAAACGGTTATCGTTGAAAATCAGCTCCCTGCCCGTAATGTGATGGATGAATACATCGCTTGCTTCAAACTCTTGGGCATTCCAATTGTCTTGTTGAGCTTCATGGGCATCATGTGCCATGTGGGTATTGATGTTGGTGTAAACACTACTGCACCTAAAATTCTGCAAGAAAAACTTCATCTCCCGTTGAATGATGCCATACAGTCAACCAGCTTTTATTTTCTTTTCCGCACATTGGGCTGCCTTACGGGAAGCATCATCTTGCGTTTTTTGAAAACACGCACATTCTTCATCATCAGTGTTGCAATGATGGCATTGAGTATGGTGGGGCTTTATTTCGGAACGTCAGAATGGATGCTCTATACTTCGATTGCACTGGTGGGCTATGGAAACTCTAATGTGTTCTCAATGGTTTTCGCCCAAGCACTGCAAGGCGTTCCCACAAAGAAGAATGAAGTGAGCGGACTCATGATTATGGGGCTCTTTGGTGGCACCATTTTCCCATTAATTATGGGCTTTGCAAGCGTGCGCATGGGACAATCCGGAGCCATCCTCGTCATGGCAATAGGCGTCATCTACCTGTTCACCTATATTAAAAGACTCATCCCCGTCCCGTCTTCTGAGAGCGAGAAGTAGCATGACTGCAAAACAAGGCCTCACTCTTGATAGAGGAAATGACGCAAAAGAACAAACGGTTACAGTATAAAGGAGATATAAACAGAAATCATTCAACCAGCCTCGACGGCCCACTTGCTGCTCCATGGAGAGAAAGCGGCGGCGAGGCTCCTATTTTTAACTTATGCAAGAAAGATTTATAGTAGGTCTTGGTGAAGCATTATGGGATTGCTTACCCGACGGTTCAAAACTTGGTGGAGCCCCCGCCAACTTTGCTTATCACGTCCATCAGTTTGGTTTCGATGCCATGGCTATCAGCGCTTTAGGCAACGACATCTTAGGAGATGAAACACGGAAACAACTCAACGAGAAAGGACTCAACTATATCATGCCACTTGTTGATTATCCCACAGGGACAGTACAGGTGACACTTGATGATGAGGGGGTGCCCACTTACGACATTAAGGAAAACGTGGCCTGGGATAATATTCCCTTCAACAGCGAGATTGAAACCGTGGCAAAGAACGCTCGTGCAGTATGCTTTGGTTCGTTAGCACAGCGCAACAGTGTGTCCAGAACCACCATTCACCGCTTTCTTGAGGCCACACCAAAGGATTGTTTGAAAATTTTCGACATTAATCTGCGTCAGAATTTCTATACAAAAGAAATCATTCAAGATGCCATTGCATCCTGCGATATCCTAAAAATCAATGATGAAGAGCTCATCACGCTGGGGCGACTCTTCGGCTATTCCGGCCTGGATATCGAAAACAAATGCTGGCTCATTTTAGGAAAATACAATCTAAAGATGCTTGTTCTCACCTGTGGCGTTAATGGAAGCTATGTCTTCGCACCGGCAACAAAGTCTTTCCAAGAGACCCCATCTGTTGAAGTTGCCGATACTGTGGGCGCCGGAGACAGTTTTACGAGCACTTTCTGTTCTGCAATTCTGGCAGGAAAATCGATTAAACAGGCACATAAACTTGCTGTTGAAGTAAGTGCCTATGTTTGCACACAGAATGGAGCGATGCCTCAACTCCCCGAGAAGTTCACCAGACAGCTGAGGGAAAAGTAAATAAAAGATAAGCAAAAACAGCATAAAACAAGGCTTAGAATGAAATTAAAATGATAAATTTGCAGCGCCGAAACAAATGCTATAACACTAACTTTGGACGCATTGCTCCTCGACACACCCTCTATTACAATACAAAGTAAGAACCATTTCTTCGGAAGTATTGTGTCGAAAATTCAGCCAGGAACCGAAGATCGGCTCATTATCGATGGCCAACAACGCATCACTACCGTCTCGTTACTGCTCATTGCATTAGTCAATGCACGGAAAGCGAAGCTGATAAATGCCACCGAAGAGAAGCTTGTTGAAAAGATTTTTAAACGCTATCTCGTCGATGAATACCAAGAAAGCGAACGGAAAGTGAAGCTCAAACCTATCAAAAAAGATATGCAGGCCTTTGATGCTTTGCTCTATGGCAACAAAGATAAATTCGTTCAAACATCGAACGTAACACGAAATTATAATTTCCTTTACGAAAAAGTGATTCATGCTGGACTGACATTAGATGAACTTTTTGAAACCATTAAGAAGTTAGAAATTATCAACATACGCTTAGATGATGACGACGATCCACAATTAATCTTCGAAAGCCTCAACTCAACTGGGCTGGATTTGAGCGAGGCCGATAAGATACGCAACTACCTATTAATGTCTTTAGATAGTGCAGAACAAGAAAAATTGTATACCCGATATTGGAATCCGATTGAAATAGCTACACGCTATGACCCTTCACCCTTTGCTCGTGACTACCTAACTATGAAGAAAGGAAAGATAGAACGGATTGATAAAATTTATTTTATCTTCAAAGCGTATGCCGAGGACGAAAAGATTAGCAGAGAACATCTCTTAGAAGAAATGCACCATTTTGCCAAAATCTATGGACAAATTGCTGACGCAAGCATCGGAACCGAACGCATAAATAGAATGTTAAGACAGCTGGGCACATTAGATTCTACTGCCGCTTATCCTTTCTTTATGGCCTTCTTTGACTATGTGAAAGAGGCACAAATGACAGAAGATGAAACGTATAAGGTGCTCAATATCATAGAAACTTATTGGGCAAGAAGAATTATATGCACACTTCCGTCAAGCGCATTAAACAAGATTTTTGCCACGCTCCATCGTGACATCCTTAGCCACATCAACAGAGCACCAGCCAATCATATACCAAAATACACCGACGTGCTCACCTACATACTACTAAAAAGAACACAGACCGCAACTTTCCCTTCCGACGAAGACGTGAGGGGAGATTTCAAAACGCGACAGATTTACAAAATGCCTGCTAACACACGCATGTTCTTTTTAGAACGATTTGAGAATCAAAATAGTAAAGAACGTCACGATGTGGTAAAAGAATTGACCGAAAAGAATATCACCATCGAGCATATCATGCCGCAAAATCTGTCAGCAAAATGGAAGAAAGCCTTGGGCGATGACTGGCAAAGAATTCATGAACAATATTTACATACGATGGCGAACCTCACGCTAACAGGCTACAATTCGAAATATTCCAACCTCACCTTTCTTGAAAAAAGAGACATGGAGAAGGGTTTCAAAGATAGTGCTTTCCGACTGAACAACCAACTCAAGTTGTGCAATCAATGGACTGAAGCTGAACTGAAAGATAGACAGAAAAGACTTCTTGACATTTTTATGCAGTTGTGGCCCATGCCCCAAACCACCTTCATCCCACAACAACGCGAGGCAGAATCGGCGGCCTTAGATGAAGAAGACTACAACTTTACTGGGAAAAGTTTGCAAGCCTATAGCATCGAAGGTACACGTTTTCCGGTTAAAACCTGGAAAGAAATGCTCATACAAGTGTGCGAATATATGCTCAGAAAAAAACGAACTACCATCGAATGGCTCTGCGCGAAAGAGCAACGTGGCTTTGCAAAAGCCCCCGGAGAAAGAAGACAAAAGGTTGCCGATGGGGTATTTGTTGCAGTAGCTAACAGTACCGTCGCGAAGCTAAACACGCTGCATGGTATGTTCGATGAGTGCAATATTCCTGCATCCGAATTAGTATTCGAGTTCAGAACGGACGGCGAAGAGAAAGAGGAGGGGTAGCATATAAAACAACAAGTGCAAGTAAAGTTGACATAGACATAATCGTTAAAAAACACTATTTCCCACAAGACAATTACAGAAACACTTGCTCTGTAGCCGTATTATGATTATCTTTGCCCCACGATTATGCTCATGGCCACGTGTGTTCTAAGGCAAGTTTAAGTATTTTTGCTTGCCCCTTCGATAGCGAACACACCTACCCTTGAGCTTTTTTTTATTATACCCAATGACAAAGTACAACAATTTTCCACCCGTTAAAGTAGCAGTCCTTATTGATGGAGGCTTTTTTATTAAACGCTTTAATTTCCTTTATAATAAGGACAGAGGGATGTCTGGGGAACAAGTAGCCAAAGAACTTTATACGTTAGCCCACCAACATGTTGGACGCGAGAACACACTCTATCGTATATTCTATTATGATTGCTACCCGTTTAAAAAGAAAATGCACCATCCCATTACAAACCGTGCAATAGACTTCACACAAACTCCAGAATATAACTTTCGTACATCACTCTTTGAAGCACTAAAACAAAAGCGAAAAGTCGCCCTTCGCCTCGGCGAATTAAAGGATAATAAAACATGGAATATTCATCCACACAAAGTAAAAGAACTCCTAAAAAAGACGATTTCAGTCGATGATTTAAAAGAAAACGATGTGTTCATCGAACTGCGTCAAAAGGGTATTGACATGAAAATTGGGGTCGATATTGCTTCAATGGCACTCAAAAAGTTTGTTGATCGCATTGTCCTTATCGCAGGAGACTCCGACTTTGTCCCTGCAGCTAAATTGGCACGTAGAGAGGGTATCGATTTTATTCTCGACCCTATGGGGGCCAATATAGACCCAACATTGTTTGAACATATTGATGGCTTGGAAGATTCTTCCCATGCACAAAAGATTTCACACCATACTTTTAAAAGAAAGAAAGAGGAAAATAAAGAAACCACAAAATAAAGTTTTACGCCATAAAACAATAAAAAGCATGAATTAGGTCAATATAAAAACTAAAAAAATATAAGATGAAACGGATTTTATTTTTACTTTCATTCGCTCTGATGGGCGTGCTCAACATGGCAGCACAAGGCCGTGTGCAAGGCTCTTTTGCACCACTAAAGGGAGAAAGTCGCGTGAATTTCGATATGGTGTTTATGAATATTCACGGCATGTCGGAGGCCGATTTTAGCACTTATGAGACCGATTGGCAGAAGGATAAGCCCGAGGTGGTGGGCATTTTCACGAATGATGCCAACCGCACATTGGGCGATGGGCTGACCATTGGACATTTTTCCGACGCACCTTACACCCTGAAAGTGGTGGTCAACAGTGTGAGCACAAAGGGCGATTACCTCTGCGATGCGTTGCTGTTAGACGCGCAACAACACGAAATAGCACGCATCGACGCACTGAAAACGCGCGGCGGCGTGTGGGGAACGAAGCTCAACCTCATCAAACAGGGTGCCGAAAGTGCAGGGAAAGCCTGCGGAAAAGCATTGAAAGCTGCGCTTAAGAAAGCGGGAAAGTAGGCCGCAGTACGCGCCATTCCCACCACAAAAAGGCCAAACAGGGGGCCGAAAGTGCAGGAAAAGCCTGCGGAAAAGCGTTGAAGGCAGCGCTCAGAAATACTAAAAAATAGGGCGCAGCACGCACTATCCACCACAACAATAAAGGCTTATGCCCACCGAAATGGGCATAAGCCTTTGTCTTATCATCAGGTAACCGGGCAGCAAACGGCGGGCAGGAGCGACGCCATGTCACCCCGACGAAGCCGGTTGCCCGACGCGATTAATCTTCGAAATTACCCGTTATCTCGCAGATTTTCACAATCACATCGACGGCTTTCTGCATCACTTGAATTGACACAAACTCGTGAGGACCATGGAAATTCACGCCACCGGCAAAGATATTCGGGCAAGGAAGTCCCTTGAAGCTGAGCTGTGCACCGTCGGTTCCGCCACGAATAGGCTCCACCTTGGGTGCCACCCCATTCTCTTGCATGGCACGAAGCACAATGTCAATGACGTGCATGTTGGGGTCGATCTTCTCCTTCATGTTGTAATATTGGTCGTGAATAGCGATGGAAACGGTGCCTTCGCCATATTTCTCGTTCATCTTTTCGACGCAACGCTCCATGAAATCCTTGCGGTCTTCGAACTTCTCGCGGTCGTGATCACGAATGATATAGCTGAGTTTCGCCTCCTCGGTGCGGCTCTCTATGCCCAACAAATGATAGAAACCCTCGTAGCCTTCGGTGGCTTCGGGGATGTCGGTATCGGGTATCATGCTGTTAAATTCGCACGCCAAACGGTTGGCATTCACCATCTTTCCCTTGGCATAGCCCGTGTGAACGCTCACGCCTTTGATGGTGACTTTGGCACCGGCCGCATTGAAATTCTCATATTCCAAGTCGCCTAAATCGCCGCCATCCATCGTGTAAGCCCAGGCACAGCCAAACTTTTCGACATCGAAATGGTGGGCACCGCGCCCAATTTCCTCATCGGGATTGAAACCAACGCGAATATCGCCATGCTTAATCTCGTCGTGGTCGCGCAAGAAACACATGGCCTGCACAATCTCGGCAATGCCGGCTTTGTCGTCGGCACCCAACAAAGTGGTGCCATCGGTGACGATAAGATCTTCGCCAACATGCGCCTTCAGCTCGGGAAATTTGGCCACCGTGGAGACCTTTCCGGGCGAGAGCGTGATGTCGTTGCCGTCATAATTCCGAATGATGCGCGCCTTCACGTCCTTGCCACTGGCATCAGGGCTCGTGTCATAATGCGAAATAAAACCGATGGTGGGCACCTTTTTCTTGGTGTTTCCCTTCAAGGTGGCGTAGATATAGCCCATCTCGTCCATTTCAACATCGCTCAAACCCTCGTTCTCGAGCTCTTTTTTCAGGTAGCGGGCAAAGTCTAATTGCTTCGCCGTGGAGGGCACACTTTCCGATTCCTCGTTCGACTGTGTGTCAAACTTGGTGTAATTCACAAATCTTTCTGCAAGTTCCATTTGCTTTTATCTTCATTCCATTAAATTTCGTTTCGCACCGCTCTGCGTCCTTTCTACAACGCCAAGTGCATAGGCAAAGATACGACAAATTAAGCTATTTACAAAATAAATGAGCGAATAACATTTGCAATACCCAATTATTATTCGTAAATTTGCACGACTTTGGCTCCGTAGCTTAGCTGAATAGAGCGTCAGATTCCGGTTCTGAAGGTCTTGG